>Ga0209061_1000840_pt1 | contig 63704 bp, 60 predicted proteins | sample Coa_R1_10_FD_187157 | JGI IMG/M metagenome (GOLD analysis project Ga0209061, IMG submission 187157) | Surface soil microbial communities from Centralia Pennsylvania, which are recovering from an underground coalmine fire - Coalmine... | ecosystem: Environmental > Terrestrial > Soil >... | reverse complement strand
GCCGACTATTCCGTGAACAGAATCGAAGAATTGCTGCCTTGGAATCTGGCCGCCGGTCGACCTGCCGCATCAACTCACGCTGCGTAGCAAGCCACACTGGTCAACACGGCCTCCGGATGACGCTTACTGCCTGCCGGCATGGTGCAGCGCTGGGTGGCTTCGGCGTGGCTGCTTACCGAAACGCATTTTCGACGGATCGACGGCAACGCCGATCTCTGGGCGCTGGCCGCCATTTTGGGCCGCGCGGACAAATCAAAGATTCAAACTTTGAAGAAAGAAGTAGCATAAGATGAATCCGCTCCCACCGCTAACCTTCAACTACGGCTGGGACACCCTCACTGAACCTCTTGCGCGTACTCTTCAATTGCGCCATGCGATGGGAACGCGTGGATATCGCCGCGAATCCCATGAAGCTAGTGCGTGTACGTGGAGGAAGCCAGCGCATGAAGGAGCCAAAGGTTCTCACCACCGCGCAAATCCAGCAGCTCGTTCAACAGCTTGACGACCCTTATCGCACAATGGTGATCCTCGATCTCGCGACCGGACTCCGCTGCAGCGAACTCTTTGCGCTTAAGTGGTGCGACGTGATCTGGGATGACCTTACGCTTTTAGTGCGACGAGGAATCGTCGATACGGTCGTAAGCGATGTGAAGACCGAATACTCGCGATCCGGCATGCCGCTCGACCCTGCGCTCGCCGAAATCCTGTTGCAATGGCAACGCAAGGCCGAATTCGCGAACCCGGAAGATTGGATTTTCGCGAGTCCGTTCAAAGCGGGCACGATGCCGTGGCAGCCTTGGAGGGTGCAGCAGCGGCATATCGCACCCGCAGCCGAGCGTTGCGGCCGCCACACCTTCCGGAGTTTGCTTGACGAGACTGGAGCTCCGCTCAAAGTGCAGCAGGAATTGATGCGCCACGCCGATATCCGAACAACAATGAACATCTATGGAAAAGTTATGGAGAAGAGCAAGCGCGAGGCGCATGGCAAAGTCGTTCACCTCGTCTTGGCGTCACAAGTGGCTTAGTGCCCCCTTATTGCCCCCAGGAATTCTTATCCCCTTGAATTCAAAGGGAATCTGGTAGGGGCGGTGGGGATCGAACCCACGACCTTCGGCTTAAAAGGCCGCTGCTCTACCACTGAGCTACGCCCCTGTTCAGCATCTCAACATCTTACCTGAAAAACCGCAGCCCGCACATGCTGCACCATTGCGCCTCCCGGGATTGCGCTCGCACCTCGCCGGGTCGCGCAGATCGCCTCGGCGCGTCCACTCAGCGTTTAGCGTCTCAGGCGAAGAGCTTGGTTTTGATTCCGATTCCCCTCCGAAAGTGGCAGGTCACACCTGAAGCGCATACACCCGCGACCGAAAAAAAACGACAAGCCTTCGGTCACGCTTTCCGGAGCTGTCGAAAAGGGGATTTCGCCACATCCCGCCCTTCCCGAAAAAGCGCCAACCGCAGTTGAGAAGGCGGATCATATCTAACGCGAGCTCCGCATCGAACATTCCCTTGAAAATGGAAACGGCAACAAGGTCGGCCTCAAGCCGGGCGCCGAAGTGGACGTCGCCATTGAAGCGGATTCGGACGACACGGTTCCGAAAAACGGAGCCTCGGCCAAGAGAGCTGCCGCCCCGTCGCCGCCATCTCGAAGTACGCGTCCCTTACACCGTCTTGTCCTTCGAGTAGCAAATTCGCTCGAGATTGCATTCAATGCAGCGCGGCCTCCGCGCCTGGCACACGCGCCGCCCGTGCCAGATCAGTTGATGCGCGAAAAGAATCCACTTCTCCTTCGGGATCACCTGCATGAGATCCTGTTCGATTTTCTTCGGGTCGGTGTTTTTGGTCAGGTCCAATCGCCCCGAAACCCGCTGCACGTGCGTATCCACCACGATCCCTGACGCGATTCCGAACGCCGTCCCTAACACCACATTCGCCGTCTTCCGCGCCACTCCCGGCAGGGTCAGCATTTCTTCCATCGTCTTCGGCACTTCTCCGTGGAACTCCTCAACGATTTTCTTGCTCGCTCCGATGATGGATTTCGTTTTGTTCCGAAAGAAACCAGTGGGGCGGATTTCCTGCTCCAGCTCCGCGGGATTCGCGTACGCAAAATCAGTTGGCGTCGGATATTTCGCGAAAAGCCCCGGCGTCACCTGATTCACACGCTCGTCCGTGCACTGCGCCGAAAGGATCGTCGCAATCAGCAGTTGAAACGCATTCTGATGCGTCAGCGCGCAGGTAGCCGCCGGATAGGCCTCATCGAGTTTTTCCAGAATAGCCCGGACGCGCGCCGGATCGGTTCCACGCCTGTGTTCCGTTGCACGCGCGGTCGCGCCGGATTGCCGCTCTTTCGCGATTTTCCCGATGGGCTTTGCCTTACGGGCGGTGTTTTTCTTTCGAGTGGCCATGTGGCCGGAAACTATATCATATGCCGGAAAAACTACGGCTCGACGCGAACTCCCTTCCAAAACGCGACGCGATCCTTCACTTTTTGCGCCGCGGCTTTAGGTTCCGGGTAATACCACACGGCGTCCGGGTTGCGCTCGCCATCCACTTCCACATGGTAGTAGCTCGCCACTCCCTTCCGGGGACACACCGTATGCGTGTCGCTCGGCCGCAGGTATTCCAGCACCGCCTCTTTCGGAAAGTACTGGTTGCCTTCCACGACCACCGTCTCGTCGCTCTCCGCGAGCACTGTTCGCATCCAAATCGCATTCGCCATCGGCAACCTCCTCGTCCTGAACGCGCCTCGCTCCCTCTAAACTGCGAAGAAAAGCGTCTGCGCGAACGGCCACTCCGTATCCACCCATTGTTGCGTGCACTCGAATCCGGCCCGGCCGCCCATTTCTCGAACGCCCGCCAGATCGTATTTGTGCGAGCTTTCCGTCCAAATCGTTTCACCTTCGTTCAAATGCACCCGGAACCCGGCTTTGCGAATTGGGACCGTTTGCCATCTTCTCGATTGCAAGTGCATCTCGATTCGGCGCTCGATCGCGTCGTACCGCACCACATGCTCGAATTGGCTGAGGTCAAATTCGCCTCCCAGTTCCCTATTGATTCGCGCCAGAATGTTTTTATTGAACGCCGCCGTCACTCCCGGCGGATCGTCGTAGGCCAGTTTCAGCATTTCGATCGGCTTTTCCAGGTCGGTGGCCAGCAGCAGCGCGTCCCCCTCGCGCAAGGTCGTGCGCACGTCGCGCAGAAATTGGTCGCCCGCCGAGCGGTCAAAATTCCCGATCGTGCTCCCCAGGAACAGCACCATCAGCCGCTCGCCTTCGCGCCTGCGTAAGGCCACTTTGTGCAAGCCATCCAAATACGCGCTCTCAAAACCCACGAGGCTGACCATTTCCATCTGGCCCAGCTCTTGCTGGCACCGGAAAAGCGCGCTCCCGGAAATGTCGATCGGGTAGTAATTCACGCGCTGCCGCCGCGCCAGAGCTTCCAGCAGGTATCGCGTCTTTTGTCCGGTTCCGCTCCCCAGTTCCGCCACTACCACCGGTCCCGGAATCCGCTCGACGATTTCGCTCGCATGGCGCTGCAGTAGTCGCATCCCCGCGCGGCTTAGTCCATATTCCGGCAGCAGACAGATTGCATCGAAGAGCACCGAACCCACGGAATCGTACAGGTATTTCGACGGCAGCTCCTTCTGTCCCGGATGGCTCAATCCCATCACGACGTCCGAACAAAACTCCGATAACGCTCTCGTTGCCGCGCCCGCCGCGGCCATGTGCGCCGATGAAGCCATCGCTACTCCTCCACGCAGCGGAATTTGCCGTAGATGTATGGATAATGCGGCTGGAACCAGTTGCGGAACGTTCTCCTCAGCATGCACGCGTCCGTGCGCGAGGAACCGCCTTTCATTACAAAATGTTTGCCGTCGAAAAAGTTCGCGGAATAGCCTGGATAGAACGGAAATGGTTCGAATCCCGGAAGTGGCGAAAACGGCGACCTCGTCCATTCCCACCCATTGCCCAGCAGATCGAAGACGCTAAATGCGCTGGCGCCGCCTGGGTGGGCGTCCACCGGCGTCGCATCCCAATTCCGATGATGGAAATTCCCTTTCGCTGAGTCCGGCGCGCTTTCGCCCCACGGATACGCGCGTTCCTTTCCCTCGTGCGTCCCGTACGCGGCGCGATGCCATTGCGCCTCCGTCGGCAATTTCTTTCCGGCCCATTTCGCGTACGCCGAGGCTTCCGCTTGACTCACGTACACCGGCCAGCTCATTGGCAGCGGAATCGACCCGAACATCGCGCGGTATTCCCATGTCGCGTTGGGATCATCCGCGCGCTGCTCTTTTCGGAGAGACCAGAAATGTGGGTGGTTGATTCCCGCGCGCTGCTTCCATTCCCAGTCTTTCGGCTTCCAGTGACTGGGTTCGCTGTATCCACCGGATTGTATGAATTTCATGTACTCGCCGTTCGTCACTGGAAACACGTCAATCGCAAATTCCGGCACGGATATCGGCTGTTCGCCGAATTCGTTGTCCCATCCGAATGGATGCGGCTGTGCGGCGCTTCTCCCGAGCGTGGCAATGCCGGAAGGAATCGTTGCCGCTCTCGGACCAGGAGCAGGCGTTGTGTCCGCCTGCGGGCGACTCGGCGCATTCTTTTTCTCGATCGGCAAATTGTGCAAGAGATACGCGAGCGTCTCGGCATGCATCAGCCGGTGCTCTATCGCCACATGCAGTAGTGTCCCGTCCCTGAGCATCGCATCCGACGCGTTCGGCAAAAACAAATGAGCCAGCGCCTCATCGACGCGCTGCCGAATCCTGCGGTTGTATTTCTCGACGCGCGCGATACCGGGCCAATCTTTCGGTAGGTCGGAGGGCAATCCGCCATCAACCGGATCGATGCCGAAAGCAAACAGTCGGTCGAAATCCGGCTCGTCTGATACAAGTCCCAGCGGCCCGTTCAACAAATTCCAATCGAACGCTTCCAAGTGTCCCAGATAGAAGATCAGGCGATGCCGCTCCGGAATCGGCCGCTCGTAATACGAGTTGGGCGGAAGCAATTGGAACAGTGCGTCCGTCCGGAGCCGCGCCTCCGCCAACCGCGAGAGCAAGTCCGGGTGAAGTTCGAGAGCCGCTTGGGACGTAGCCATGGGAGCACCTCTGGGGGAAGAGCCTCCCTTCTACTCCCGCCCGCGGCCGGGAGCAAGAAGTTTGTACAAGCCCTGGATTGGATGCGCGAGCCGCTAGAAAAGAATCAGGGAATTCCGTGCCGTCAGAAAGGCGACGATTTTCGCAAACGCTTTGCCGCGATGGCTATGCCGGTTCTTCCGTTCCTGCGTGGCTTCCGCAAAGGTGCATCCCAAATCCGGCGAGAAAAAGAGCGGGTCGTAACCGAAACCGCCGTTGCCGCGCGGCTCGCGCAAAATGAGCCCTTCGGCAAAATCAGACACGATCGCAAGCGCGCGCCTCCGCCGCGCCAGCGCCGCCACGCAAACAAATCGCGCGCGGCGCTCGTCACCTTCGCGGCCGGCAAGCTCACCGAGCAGCTTGCGATTGTTCTCTTCGTCCGTTGCGTTCGGGCCGGCATACCGCGCGGAACGAACTCCCGGCGCGCCTCCGAGCGCCGGAACCACGAGGCCCGAATCGTCGGCGAGAACCATCGCATCCGTGAACCGGCTGTAATGAAGAGCTTTCGCCGCGCCGATTTCCGCGAAGGTCGGCGCGCTTTCCTCAAACGCCGGACGCTCGTGAAATGCCGGCATCAAATCGAGCTCGATTCCGGAACCACGGGCCATTTCTCGATACTCCCGCAGTTTGCCCGCGTTTGATGAAGCGAGCAGCACGCGAATGCGCCCGTTCGGTTCGCCGCTATCGCGCTCGCCCACGGAAATCCATTCCGAGAAGTTCGTGCTGCGCGCGCGCCAGCCGCTTGATGCCCTCCGCCGCCAGATCGAGCAGCCTCGCCAGTTCGTCGGTGGTGTAGGAACGTCCTTCCGCGGTCGCCTGCACTTCGACGAAATTCCCGCCGCCCGTCATCACCACGTTCATATCGACCTCGGCGCGGGAATCCTCGTCGTAGGCGAGATCGAGCAGCAGCTCATCGCCCACGATGCCGACGCTCGTGGCGGCGATGGAATCGATGATTGGGATCTGGCGCAAAATTCCGGCGGATACCATTCGCTGCATCGCCAGCGCCAGCGCCACGAAGGCTCCCGTGACGGACGCGGTGCGCGTGCCGCCGTCGGCCTGAATCACGTCGCAATCGAGCCACACCGTTCGCTCGCCCAGCGCCTGTAAATCGACGGCGGCGCGCAGCGTGCGCCCGATCATACGCTGAATTTCGAGCGTGCGCCCGGATTGCCTGCCGCGGACCGCTTCGCGCGGCGTGCGCTCCTCGGTGGAACGCGGCAACATTCCGTACTCGCCGGTCACCCAGCCCTTGCCTGTACCCTTCAGGAATTGCGGCACGCCGTCGTCCACCGTTGCCGTCACGATCACGCGCGTGTGGCCCAACTCGATCAGCACGCTCCCTTCGGCGCTGGGGATGAAATCCGCGGTCATTTTGATGGGGCGCAGGTCGTGCGGAGCGCGTCCGTCGGTTCGCAAAAGCAGTATCCTTTCCGTGTTGTTTCCGATTTTTTCAATGCGACTGACTTCGCCGCGCCAGTTTGCCGAGAGCGCCGCGTCGTGTCAATCAAAAGAGCTCCGAATTCCATACGCACACTTCGAGCCCAACAATGCGTTTCTATGGTTTCCCCGAAAATACCGCGGAGATGTTTGCCGGTGCTGTTGGTTGCGGCGCGTTCGCTTTCGCGGCCGGTGGCGCGCCGGCCGCCGGCGCTTGCAGCGGCGCGTCCTGCGCGGAGGCGGTCGAGGCCGGCGAACCCGGCGCGGGATTTAGATCGAAGAAGCCGGTCAGATCGACGTGACCCGCAAGCGTATCCACTTCCTGGCCGTGAATCAGGATTTTGAGGCGGCGCAACCGCGGAACGTTGGCTGCCAGCGTATCCACGATCGAGTTCACCGCCATCGATTCGCTCAAAATTCCCGATGGAGTCTCGGACGCGAGAGACTCGGAAAAATCGGCGATGGCGGTTCCGTCCGGCAGCGCGTAAAAGGCGAGAATCGTGGTGCTCGCCGGGAGCGTCCGCTGATCCGGCGTGGGTGGATTCGCGATCAGCGCCTGCAAAAGCTGGCGCGAGCGCTCCACCGGGTCGGCCGAAAGCGGCAACTGAATTTCGACCGGCGCTACTTTGCCGGGCCCCGCAGCCCAGAAAATTTTTGCCTCCACCGGCTTGTCGGTTGGCGTGGAAATCGGCGGCTCGAGAACCGCGCGGCGAGCCTGCTCTTCTGTGGATTGCGTGACCGTCAAGCTCCGCATGTGCCGGCGCAGCCCGCCCAAGCTCAACAACCCGACGATGACGGCGACCACCAGGATCCCGATGGCCACTTTGATATTTCGCGGCATCAGGGCGCCTCCTGAAACGGCTGCCGCCGGAACGTCTCGATGGATTTCTCGATGGCGATGGAAAGCGGTCCGGAAAGTTCGAGCAACGCGTTCGCGCTGGGCGCGGCAATGCTGGAGATTTCAATAGCCACGGCGGGCTCCGCAATCGAACGCAAGTCGCGCAGGGGAACAGCCGTGGAGGTCACGGGCGATCCGGGAAACAATTGCGCCAACTGAAGCTGCAAAATATCGGCCAGGCGGTGGCTCGCGTCCACAAACGGGAGCTGCGCCTGCTGCCAGGAAATCAGCGTATTCGAGGGCGGCTGCGCAGAGGCGGCTCGCAAGGAGGAATGCGGCGCGGCGGATGATTGCGAGAGCGCGGGAGACGGCTGAATCGCGGGCGAAATTTGGTCGTAATAGGCGCGCACCGTGCCCATTTTCCCCGCCGAGCCGATGTGAATCGTGATGAAAACGGCGTTGCGGTAGGCGTTGGCGATTGCATCGCGGTCGTCGTAGGAGGGGTTCGAATCGTCGGTACGGGTCATCACCACGTGGAATCCGTGAGTGATCAACTGCGCCTGCAAGGTGCGGGCGATTTGCAGCACCACGTCTTTTTCCGCCAGGCCATTTTCTCCGCGCGCGCCTGTATCGGTGCCGCCGTGGGCCGGATCGAGAACGATGACAGGCAAAGGCGGGCTGGGAGGCGCCGGTTGAGGCGCAACATTCGGCTGGGACAGCGGCGCCGGAACCTGCGGCTGCGCCGGCATCGACGGTGCGGGCTGGCGAGGTTGCTGCTCTGCGGCTTGCACGACAGGAAGCGCTGGAGACGAGACGGGCTGAGCGGCCTGAAGCGGTAATGAGACGCACACGGCCGCGGCCAGCACAAAAATCAGGGTCAAAAAGAAATTTCGCACCACAAAAAGCATAGCAGAAAAGGGATACGGCGGAGCGGCAGCAAGCCGATGGCGACCGCGAGGCGACAAGCTGGCCACGGCCGCAAGAGACTTCCTGATTGGCGGCATTTTATTGCACCGGGGAAACGTCGAAGAGATGCGCGCCGAAACCATCGCGGCGAACGAACAGGCCGACGCTGCCCAGCTCCTTGGCATCGCGCAAGTAGCGAACGTCGTTGAGCTCGTCGTAAAAAACGTACTCCTTGGCGGCGAGGGGCCGGGCAAAATGGACTCGCCCTTGCGAGGCGCATCCCGCCAAATTGACCACGATCACTTTCCAGGATTTTTCGGAGCGCCATTCGTAAGCAAGCAAATTTCCGCAGGTGTTGTCGCTATCTGACGTGACCGAGAGCGCGGCGAAAGTACCGCTGTGGAAGACCTCTTCTCCGGTCAGGCGCAGCAATTTGCCAAAAAATTCGGATACGGCCGGATCGGGCGGGCGGGGCGCGGCCATTCGCAGCGTGATCGGCAGGTACGCGGAGGAGCCGTCGAGTTCGCCCTGATGGTAGAAGCGCAAGCCGGGAACGGTGCCCATCAGCGTGCCGACGGAGACGATGCGTTCCTTGCCGAAGACCTCGACCGCGCGGCGTTCATCGTGATTTTCAAGGAAGCGCGCCATGCGGCTTTGATAGGCAAGCGGAGCGGATAAGGCCGCCTGGACGGCCGGCGCATTGAGATCGCGAACCGAATCGTAGAACGTTTTGTCATAGGCGAAGGAAAATCCGAGATCGAGCAGGCGCTGTTCGGTGCCCCAGTACGCTTCGGCGAGAAGGATCAGCTGAGGAACTTGCGCGTGAACGTCCGCCCAGAATTCGCGAGCCATCGGCTTCGCGCCGCCCAGATACGGCGCCCAAATGCGCTCGAAAATGTCGCTCAGATGCAGCATGGCCATGTCGCAGCGGACTCCGTCGCAATGCGCAGCGATCGTGCGGAGCTCTTCAATTTGCGCGGCGCGCATGGCGGGCGAAAAGTGATTGAGCTGCGCGCAATCACGCCAGGGCGGAAAATAAGGATCGCGGGCGAGCGCTAGGAAATGCGTGCCGGTGGGCGAATCGATGGCGCGAAACGCGTCCGGCTCCCTGGAAAACTGCTCCGGAGTCCCTTGGACGTAGAACTCAGGATGCTCGCGCGTCCACGGATGATCGAGCGCGGTATGGTTGCCGACGAAATCGAGAAAGAGAGCCATGCCTCGCTGATGGAGCTTCTGGCGGACAAGATCGAGATCGCGCCACGCGCCGATGCGCGGATCGGGAACGTAGGCGGCAACGGAATAGGGCGAGGCGATCACGTCTTTGGGAGTCCAGCCCGGAAGAGCGCGGCTGTAGAGCGGCGGATTATTCGGGTCCGCAAGCGCAAGGCGTCGCGCCTCCGGGCTGCGCTGCCAGACGCCCATGAGCCAGACGATGTCGAAGCCGCGATTGGCTAGCGCGTCCCATTCAGAGTCTGGGACGTCAGCAAGCCTGATGGTGCCGTGGAGGCGGGAGGAAAGCGTTTCAAGCCAAGCCCAAGTGTTGATCTCGTAGAGATGGGGATGGGAGCGGAGTGCAAAGGGCGCTGCAGGGACGAAAGCAGGTGTAGTCATGGGCGAGGGCTTGCGGCGCTGAGGCGCGTTGGAATGCTCCGCTGCTCAAAACCAGCGTGCCGGAGTCCCGCACGCGCGGGGCTTCGGTGGCGCACAAGAGGCGCTAAAAAGTGTGCAAACGGACGTGACGGGACGTTCCGCCCCTGCATATCCTCCGCCGTTTGTTTTCTAAAACTTACGTGTGCGCAAGGTCGATTGAGTATTCCGCCCTTTGCGCGGTCATTTTGGGGCGGGACGCGATGGCGTCCGGGGCTTCCCGGCGTCCGGAAAACGACGCGAGCGCGGGAGCGGCGCTGACCGGAGCCGGCTTTTTCGGCGACGATTTTTTTGTTCCACAACAGCATGGCGAACTGACGTTAGCAGAATGCGGGCGAAAAACTCTACTGGCCAGAAGTACAGTTTTCGGACAGTAGGGCGGATCGGCATCGGCGGTCGAGCGGCAGGCGCGGGGCGGGACGGGCGCGATCGGCGCGCGGCGGATCGGTGGTCTCGATTTGCCACACGTCTCCTTGCAGCACGCCGCAGCAGCGCTTCTCTTTACATCTCTGTTGCCATTGACTAACGTAAACTGGCAGACGCAGCCAGCTTGACGAATCGCATCGCGGAGAAGGGATGAACGCCGTATTTCAGGGACGAGACCTGCTGTTCGCGCTGGTCCTGAAAGTGGGTTGGGCGGCAGCGTTCGCCGCATTGCTGGTTCGCTTCCGATCCTTCCGGAAGCTGGTGTTCACGGAAAACCGCGATCCTCATGAAAAAGTGAAGCTGCTTCTTTTTCTGGTGCCGCCGCTGGCGGTGGGCATCATGCTGCGGCTGATCGGGCATTATGCCTTCTTCGATCTAGCGATGGAAGGTTCGTTTGTGATGGGCTTGATCGGCGGACGGCTGGTAGGACTATTCGGCGGCTCGCTGATCAGCCTGCTGCCATTCGGATTTCACGAATGGCTGTGCCCGCCGGTGGCTGCGCTGGTCGGGCTGTTCGCGGGCGTGATTCGCGAAACGATTCCCGAGAAAGAGGACATTTGGCACTTCGGCCCGTTTCTATTTCTGAACATTCCGCAATGGATTTGGAAACTGCTGCGCTCCGGCAAAGGCAACTGGGCCATGCTTCCGCTCTTTGCCTGCGCGGGTTTTGAATTGGGCTGGATCGAATTAAACAGGTTCCGCCCACACTGGCTATTCGCCGTGAATCCGGGGAATTTTGGCTACTCGCTGCTGGTGATGCTGTCGTCGGTGATGTCCGTGGCCATGATCGTGAAAATCTGGAACAACACGCGCATCGAGATGAACCTGGAGCAGAACCAGCAGCTTTTGCTGAAAGCACGCATGGACGCGCTGACCAGCCAGATCAATCCCCACTTTCTTTTCAACACGCTGAACACCGTTTCGTCGCTGATCCGCTTCGATCCCGACATGGCGCGCGGCGTGGTGCTGAAGCTTTCGAACATTCTGCGGCGCCTATTGCGCAAGCATGAGACGTTTGTTTCGCTGCGGGAAGAGCTGGATTTCATCGACGACTACCTGGGCATCGAAGTGATCCGCTTCGGGCGTGATAAACTACAAATATTCAAGGAAATCGACGCGGAAACGCTCGACGCATTCGTCCCCAGCATGTTGTTGCAGCCCATCGTGGAAAACGCCATCAAGCACGGGCTCGCGCCGCGGCTGGCGGGCGGGCAAATTCACCTGCGCACGCTGCGGCGCGACGGCCACCTGACCATCGAAATCGAGGACAACGGCGTGGGAATGTCGCAGGAGCGATTGCAAGAGGTGTACGGCGGCGGGATCGGCATCAGCAACGTGCACGAGCGGCTGCGCCTGCTCTACGGCGATCAATTTGCAATGCACATTCGCAGCCGCGAAGGCGAAGGCACGCAAATCCGCATCGACATTCCCGAAGTGGCCATGGCCGAGCAAACGGCGCGGTAACCGGCGTCGCGTTGTGGCGATGAGCGGCGGCCGGAGCGGTCCGCGACCGCGCGCGAGGGTCACGCACCGCATGGAGGGTTCGTTCTGAAGTTCCCGGTGATGAGCTGGTCGGAGACGTGGGCGTTCGCAATGGACGCATTGCGAGCGAATAAACTGCGCTCGATCCTGACCATTCTCGGCGTGGCGATCGGCGCGGGCTGCTTCGTGCTGGTGGTGACCGTGGCGCTGACCGGCCGGAAGTACATCATTCATCAGATCGAGGCCGTTGGATCGAACATTGTGTTCGCGCAGCTCGCGCAATCCGATATCTCGCAATCCGCAGTGCTTGCCGACCAGATCACGATGGGCGACCTGGAGGCGGTGAGGAACAGCATTCCGCAAGTTCTTCGCGCCGCGGGTACGAGCGACCAGCAGATGTCGATCGTGGCCAGCGGCAAGGTGTGGCCGGTGGCGATGGTGGGAGTTACACAGGGATTTCAGCAAATTCGCCGGCTGATCATTTCGCGCGGACGCTATTTCGATGACGCCGACTTTACGCTGGTCAGCAAAGTCTGTCTGATCTCCGAGCACCTGGCGCAAACGGCCTTTCCGGGCGGGGATCCCGTGGGCCAGACCATTCACGTGGGGGAACTGGCGTTTCGCGTGATCGGCGTTTTTCGCGAACGGATCGACACGTTCGGCCAATCGGAAATCCGCGCGGATACCGTGCTGGTGCCGTTCCCGCTGATTCAGTACTACACGGGCAGCTCATACATCGTCACGCTGTACGCACAGGCCGACCGCGCCGAGGACGTTCCCCTGGTTACGCAGGAAGTGGCGCGAATCTTGAAAAGCCGGCATCGGCCCGAAGCCGAGTACGACGTGCAAAATCTTTCGTCGATCCTGGATACTTCGCGGCGCATCTCGGTGGCCATGACGGTGGTGCTGCTCTTCATCGCTATTCTGGCGCTGGTGATCAGCGGCATCGGAATCATGAACATCATGCTGGTCAGCGTGACCGAGCGGACGCGCGAAATCGGGATCCGCAAAGCCATTGGCGCGCGGCGGGCGGAGATTCTGTCGCAGTTTTTGCTGGAGGCGGTGCTGATCAGCATGATCGGGGCAGTGATTGGAATCGCCGTGGCGGTTGCCATTCCGTTCTTCATCGAAAGCCTGATCCGGCTGCTGCCGGTGCCGGCCGGGACCACGATTCCGACCTCCTGGGCGTCCGTGGTCGTGGCGTTCATCGTGTCCTGCGGGATCGGCGTGTTTTTCGGTTATCTGCCAGCGAAGACGGCGGCGGGGCTTCCGCCCGTGGAATCCCTGCGTTACGAATAATTCGACCGGGAAAAACCAGACGCGCCGCGAACATTCCTGCCGCGGCAACTCGGCTTCTGGTATCTTTAGCTTTAGGCCGCCTTCCAGGCATCTAAGCGCCACGCGTTCGCAACCAAGCTGCTGGGACATTTCGAGGCAAAACTGAATCGTGTGCGGGATTGCAGGATTCACACATAGCGGATGGTCTGCCGGTCCCGGCCGGATCGAGAGCGCCGTTGCTACGCTCACGCACCGAGGTCCCGATCAACAGGGCAGCTTTAGTTCGCCGATTTGCTCGCTCGGAGCGACGCGCCTGAAAATTCTCGATCTCGCATCGGGCGATCAGCCGATCCGTTCCGACGACGGCCAAGCGGTGATCGCGTTTAATGGCGAAATCTACAATCACCTGGAAATTCGAGCGGAACTGGAATCGAAGGGACATCGATTTCATACGCGCACGGACACGGAGACGGTGCTGCACGCGTTTCTCGAATGGGACACGGCATGTTTCGCGCGGCTGCGCGGAATGTTCGGCCTGGCGATCTGGCATGAGCCGGAAAGACGGCTCGTGCTGGCGCGCGACCGCATGGGGATCAAGCCCTTGTACGTCGCGCGGTTCGGCCGGGATCTTTTTTTTGGCTCGGAACTGAAGGCGATCTTCGTTCATCCGGAATTCGATCGCCGCCTGAGCCTGAACGGCCTCGATTGCTACCTCTCCCTCAATTACGTCCCAGCGCCGTGGACGCTCGCGGAAGGCATCGAGAAGCTTGCTCCGGGTCACTGGCTGGAATGGCGCGATGGAGAGATCCGTTCGGAAGCGTACTGGCGGCTTCCGTTTGGCGTGTCAAATGGTTTGAGCGAGCAGAGCCTGAGAGAGGAGCTCGACGAGCTTTTGCGGCAATCCGTTCGCGAACATCTGCTGTCGGACGTGCCATTGGGCGTCTGGCTGAGCGGCGGCATCGATTCATCGACGGTCTTGCATTACGCCGCGAACGCATCTTCGGCGCGCCTGAAGACCCTTTCCATTTCATTCGCGGGACGCACGTTTGATGAAACGCCGTACATACGCGAAGTCGTGGCGCGATACGGCACCGATCATCATGAATTTGATTTGAATCCCACGGAAAATTTGCCGTCGGTGATCGAAGAGTTCGCGTATTACAACGACGAACCGGATGCGGACGCCGGCGCTTTACCCGTTTGGTATCTTTCGAAAATGACCAAGCGCGAAGTGACCGTGGCGCTGAGCGGCGAGGGCGGCGACGAACTGTTTGGCGGGTATCTGACCTATCGCGCCGACCGACTGGCGAGGCACCTGCGGCGTTTGCCCGCGGGATCAAGACGCTTCGCGCTGGCGTGCCTGCGCCGCTGGCCGGTTTCCGACGACAAAATCAGTTTCGAGTACATGGCCAAGCGGTTCTTGGAAGGCTCGCTTCTCGCGCCGGAGGAAGCGCACGTCTATTGGAACGGGACATTTTCGGGCGACGAGAAAAGGCGGTTGCTTTCGGCCGCGCCATCCGGCGCGTTCAGCAGGATGCTCGGCGAACTGCGCGAGAAATTCGCGGCCGGCGACGATCTGGCTCCGTATCTCTGGTTCGATCAGAAATACTACCTGCCGGACGACATCCTGATGAAAGTTGACCGGATGAGCATGGCCCACGCCGTGGAGGCGCGGCCGGCGCTGCTGGATCACCGCATCGTCGAGTTCGTGGCCAAGCTGCCGGCGCGGTTCAAAATCCGCGGCTCGCGTCAGAAGTGGATTTTGAAGGACCTGATGAAAGAGAAGCTTCCGGCAGCGGTGCTCCATCGCAAGAAGACCGGCCTCGACATTCCGGCGCATGAATGGCTGCGCGGCCCTCTGCGACCGCTGCTAACCGATACGCTCGCCGCCGCATCGGATTATTCCGATCTCTTTCGCATGGGAGAAATCCAATCGTGCCTGCGCCGGCATGTGGAGCGGCGCGATAACCTGGGCTACCACCTGTGGGGCTTGATGATCCTGTTTCTCTGGATGAGGCGATGGCGGATTCAATTGGGACGATCCCCCGAACCGAGGCCGTTCGGGCAGGGCGTCCTCACATCTACTATCTGATTGTAGTGCTGGTTGCGAGCGCCGTTTATTTGAGCTGCGTCTTCTCTCCGCCTTCGCTAATGGACGACGTGGATGCGGTGCAGGCGCAGATCGCGCGCAATATGCTGACGTCGGGCGACTGGGTGACCGCGCATATAGACCGCATCGCGTATCTGGAAAAACCTCCCCTACTGTACTGGATGACGGCGGTTTCCTACAAGATTTTTGGCGTGCACGACTGGTCGGCACGATTGCCCATCGTGCTTGGAGCTATCGGGCTCTGCTGGCTGACGGCGGCGTTTGGAATCTGGGCGTTCGGCAAGCGCGCCGGCTTCTATGCGGGCTTATGCATGGCCACGTGCGTCGGGCTGTTTCTGTTCACGCGCATCCTGATTCCGGATGTGATTCTGACGTTGACGATTACGGCGGCGATGTGGGGTTTTCTGCGAGCCATCGACGAGGAAGAAAAGCATCCGTTTTTATGGGCGGCGCTGATTTATGTGAATTTGGGGCTGGGACTGCTGCTAAAAAGCCTGATCGGCGTGGTGTTCCCGGTGGCCGCGGCGCTGCTCTACCTAGCCTTCACGCGGCAACTTTTTTCGGCGAAAGTGTGGCGACGGCTTCATCCGTTTGTCGGAACAGTGATCGTGCTGGCCATCGCCGCTCCCTGGCATATTCTCGCCACGCTGCGGAATCCGCCAACGTTCGCATGGACGCTTCACAGCGGCCCGGGCGATTATCACGGCTTCCTTTGGTTTTTCTTCATCAACGAGCAGCTCCTGCGATTTCTCAACATGCGATATCCGCGCGACTACAACACGGTGCCACGCGCCTATTTTTGGCTGTTTCACCTGATCTGGATGTTTCCCTGGAGCGTTTATATTCCGGCGATCGTGAAGCAGTCTTTTAGGCCCGTCGATCGGGCCGGACGCGCGCGTCTGCTGGCGCTTTGCTGGATCGGGTTCATTCTCGTTTTCTTCACCTTCTCGACGACGCAGGAATACTATTCCATGCCGTGCTATCCGGCATTCGCGCTGCTGATCGGCTCGGCCATGGCGGCCGAAGGCGTTTGGGTGCGCCGAGGGACGCGCGTGCTGGCGGCCATCACCGCGTGCGCGGCGATGGCGGCGTTCGCGCTGATCTTTCACGTTCGAAATCTTCCGACGCCTGGCGATATCTCCATGGCGTTAGGTCATCACCCGAAGGTTTATTCCCTGTCTCTGGGGCACATGGAGGACCTCACCATCGACTCGTTTGCCTATTTGCGCGCTCCGTTGCTGGTCGCCGCGATCGCTTTTCTGATCGGCGCGCTGGGCAGCTTTCGATGGACGGGGCAGCGCGCCTATTTCGCCGCGGTTCTAATGATGGTGTTGTTCTTTCAGGCGGCGCGTTTGGCCATGGTCACGTTCGATCCCTATCTCTCCTCCCGCCCTCTGGCGGAAGCCTTGGACCACGTTCCCGAGGGTACGCTGATTTCGCAGGGCCATTACTACGAGTTTTCGTCTGTTTTTTTCTATGACGACAGGACTTCGCTTCTGCTTACCGACCGGCGGGTCAATCTCGACTACGGCTCCTACGCGCCGGGCGCGCCGCACATGTTCCTCGGCGACGCTGAATTCAAAAGCATGTGGTTAGCGCCAGGACGGTGTTATCTGCTCGCGCATGAGTCCGATTTATCGAAGTACCGATCTCTGGTGGGTCCGTCCGATCTTTTTGTTGTGGCTAGCAGCGGCGGCAAACTCCTTTTGACGAACCACCCGTTACGGGCCGCGAACTCTTGCTCGCCGCCAAGCGCGGCGATTTTCCGGCGGGATGCTATACTGCCATTTCGATGGGATGCCCGGCCCGGATTGGAGCTGTGGCGAGACTTTTGGGTGGGAGTTCATGAGCCTCGAACAACGTAGCGATCTGGCCTACTCGGTGGTAGTCCCGCTGTTCAACGAGCAGGAAAATGTTCCGCAGCTATACGTCCGCATCATCGACGCCATGGACGCCGTCGGCGAATCGTACGAGATTGTATTCGTCGATGACGGCAGCAAGGACGGAACGTTCCGCCTGCTCTCCGAAATTGCCGCGGATGACGCGCGCGTGGCGGTCGTCCGGCTTCGCCGCAATTTCGGGCAGACCGCCGCGCTGAAAGCTGGGTTCGATCACGCCCGCGGCGAGATCATCATTTCCATGGACGGCGACCTGCAGCACGATCCCGCCGAAATTCCGCGATTCATCGAAAAAATTCAACAGGGGTACGACATCGTGAGCGGCTGGCGCGTGGAGCGCACCGACGCCTTTCTGACCCGCCAATTGCCCAGCCGCATCGCCAACTGGATCATGGCCAAGCTTTCGCGCGTGGACCTGCACGACTTCGGCACCACGTTCAAGGCCTATCGCCGCGAAATACTGGCCGAAATCCAGTTGTACGGCGAGCTGCACCGCTTCATACCGGCGCTCGCCAGCTGGTCCGGCGCGTCCGTGGCCGAGGTGCCCATCACCAATATTCGACGCAAGAATGGGAAATCGAACTACGGCATCTCGCGCACGATCCGCGTTTTCCTCGACTTGCTCAGCGTCAAGTTTTTGCTGGATTACTCGACGCGCCCGCTGCAGCTTTTTGGCCTTCCCGGATTGGCGTGTCTCGTGACCGGAACCGCCATCGGATTCTGGCTGATCATCGAAAAACTGGTTACCCGGCTCGACATCTTCGCCAGCCACGGGCCGCTGATCATCATGGCCGCCGTGCTGGTGATCGGCGGGATCGGATTTATTGCCATCGGATTGATTGGCGAACTGCTGGCGCGCACGTATTATGAGGCGCAGGACAAGCCGGTCTATACCGTGCGCGAATTTGTCGGGCGCCGTGGCGCTCGTTCCGGCCGCGCCGATCGCACCGGCGCCGGACGATAGCGGAGCCATTCCAGGATGCCGCGCCGGCATCCGCATTTAGCGGTTCGCACTGTGTGCATGTCTTGACACAGCTAAAAAGCTGCTTGCATGGCTTCAGGGCTCAGGGTAAAAATTTCGCCCGGTGTCCTCTTGGTTTGAGTGGTGTCTTGCGGTAGCGGATCAACGAACCCATGCCGCCCGCGCGTCCAGTTCCCTACCGCGTTGCTCTTGCGCGGCGGCATGGGCGGCGCACCCTCGGGATTCACGGCGCGATTTCATTGCGCGCCGGGTTGGAAATGCAGTCTCAAGTTCAAGGAGCGTAGATGCGAATCGCCGTTCTAGGTGGGGATGGTTACTGCGGTTGGGCGACCGCCCTGTATCTTTCGAGACAGGGCCACAGCGTCGCTATTGTCGATAACTTCGTGCGGCGCTTGTGGGATCACGAACTTGGCGCGCAGACGCTCACTCCCATCCGGCCGCTTCCCGAACGCCTGGACGCGTGGCGCCAGCGCTCCGGCAAGACGATTCTGTCTTTCGTCGGCGACGTTACCGACTACGAATTCCTCGGCGCGTTTATCCGCGATTTCGAACCCGACGCCGTGATTCATTTCGCCGAGCAGCGCTCCGCTCCGTATTCGATGATCGACCGCAAGCACGCCGTCGGAACGCAAGTCAACAATGTGGTGGGAACGCTGAATCTTCTTTTCGCGCTGCGCGAGTATCGCCCCGATTGCCATCTCATCAAGCTCGGCACGATGGGCGAATACGGCACCCCCAACATCGATATCGAAGAGGGCTACATCGAAATCGAGCACAACGGCCGAAAGGACGTGCTTCCCTATCCCAAGCAGCCCGGCTCCTTCTATCACCTGTCGAAAGTTCACGACAGCCACAACATTCTTTTCGCTTGCCGCATCTGGAAATTGCGCGCCACCGATTTGAACCAAGGCGTCGTGTACGGGACCGTAACGGACGAAACCGCGCTCGATGAGGCTCTGATTAACCGCCTCGATTACGACGAGGTGTTCGGCACGGTGCTGAATCGCTACTGCGCGCAGGCCGCCGTCGGCCATCCGCTCACGGTGTACGGCAAAGGCGGACAAACGCGCGGCTTCCTTGATATTCGCGACACGGTTCGATGCATCGAACTCGCCTGCCTGAATCCCGCCGCGCCCGGCGAATGCCGCGTGTACAACCAGTTCACCGAGCAGTTCTCCGTGCTCGAACTCGCGCAAATGGTGAAAGCCGCCGGCAAGAAGATGGGACTCAAAGTCGAGATCGATCACCTGCCCGACCCGCGGGTCGAAGCGGAATCCCACTATTACAACGCAAAGCACTCCAAACTGGTCGATCTTGGCCTCAAACCGCACCTGCTCTCGGAATCGCTGCTCGATTCGCTGATGAACATCGCCGTCGAGTATCGCGACCGCATCGATCAATCGCTTTTCTTGCCCCGCGTCAACTGGCGCAACGCAACGAACGACCGCCGCCGCCCGATCGCCAGCGCCGCGAGCGCGCCGGTGCCCAGCGTCTGACTGCGCCAGAATTTCCGGAAGATTTCTCGCGACAGACTTCGGCCGCTTATGGACGCGCCAGCGGATCGATCACGCCGCCGAAGGCTGCCGGCCTCATTTTTCACCATGGACCGTCTGGCTTCAGATGTTCGGTTGAGATAGATTCCTTACGGAGGCCAAGCACATGAACATCATGGCGGCGATCATCAGCGAGCGGCGAAAGCTCGAAACCGCAATCAAGAAACTCCAGAAGCAGCTCGACGGACTGAGGTCGGCGGAAAAGGCCCTGCGCGGCGTGGGCCACAACGGAACGGGCGTGACAAGAAAGCGCGTCCTTTCACCCGAGGCAAGAGCGCGGATTTCAAGAGCGGCCAAGAGACGATGGGCAAAGGCGCGCATGGGCACCAGCAAAGCGGCGGCGTGACGGGATCAACCGCTCGGTACGGATTCAAGAAATGTATGCGACCTTGAGCCGCTCTCGGCGGTAGGTATGTCGAAACCTGTTGGCGATCTTGCGGGAAAAATCGGCCGCTAGCTTCTGGCCTTAGGCGCCAGCCGTCTTCTTCGCATCGATGGATGCGCCTTTCGCGTCCGCGGGCGCGGCCGACACGAATTTTCCGTCGCGCATCAAATAATCCATGCCGCGCCAGCGAATCGTGCGCCGCGTAAAGCTCGCCAGCCAAATGGCAAACGCGAGCAAATCCCACAGCGGGATCAGCGGAAACTTCTTCCATAACCCGCGCTGCCGCAGGCCCCAGCCGCCGATCATCCACGCAATGGCAACGCGGCACGCGGCGTAGCCGCCGAAATAGCCGGCAACTACCGCTGTCGTCGGAACCGTTACGGCAGCGGCTACCGCCCAGGGCAAGCCGAACGTGAAGAGCAGGCCCATGTGGCCCCAGGGACGCATCAAGCGCTGCACCGTCGCCCAGCGCAGCCGCTTGTGCAGCAGCTCACCGAACGATGCGAAGTCCGCCACGGCTTCCACGGCGTACGGCAGCATCTTCACTTCATAGCCCTGATCGGCGGCCAGTTTCCCCGCGTAGAGATCGTCCGCTGGACGATCCTCCAGCACCGGATAGCCGCCCCAGCCTTGCACCACCTTGCGCGTGGTCACGATCGTCTGGCCGAACGCGAACGCCACGCCGTCTAGCTTCCAGGCCACCATCACGCTGGCGAAAAAATCCGAAGCCATCCCGATCGACTGCAACTTCTCGGCAATGTTGCGCTCCTTCGCCGAGACGTAGAGGCACGTGGCCGCGCCCACCCGCTCGTCTCGAAACGGCGCCACCACGGCGCGCAGATAATCCGGCCGCACGCGCACGTCACTATCCGTGATAACGAACAAGTCGTACTGCGCCTCGTTCGTCAGGCGGACCAACCGCGCTACTTTGTCGTTAATGGCGTCGCGTCCCGAGCCGATCAGCACGCGAATGTTCCGCTCCGGAAAATCGCGGCGCAGCTTTTCGATGACCGGCAGCGAAGGATCGTCGCCGTCGACGCAAAATATGATTTCGTATTCGGGATAATCCAGCCGGCAGAAGCTCGCGTAATTTTCGTACGCGTCGATATCGAGGCCCTTCACCGGTTTAAGAATGCTGACGCCCGGCGTGAAATCCCTGTTCGGCCACGAATTGCGGCGCTCCGTGCGGAAATAGTCCGCCGTGCAATACAAAACCAGCAGGTAGTAGATGAACGGAAGCGCGGCTACGGCGGGCACGATGTATTCAGCGATCGCCAACTCGTTTGCGCCTTTCGCCCCGAATCCCCGGCGGGTATCGCTTGCTGGGGAGGTAATAGAACCCGATGGGTGGTGAAATCGCAGCCGGGCGGCAATCCCGGCCAGGCCGACGTGGGAACCGAAGCGGCGGAAGTTCCTCTCCGCATCCGCTATGAGCGCCCGGGGCTATCGGTACGGCTGGTACCCCGGGATACGCGCAAAACGCAGCCACTTAGCCCAGTAAAGTTTAGCACGGGAATCGGCGCGCCCTGGCACCTTGATTGCTCCAATTCCAGTTTCGCTTCGCAGGCGAAAGCATGTAGGATACTCACCGATGATTTGGCGTTCTTGTCTTTCTGTATTCTTGCTTCTGCTTGGAATTCCCGCTGCTGTCGTTGCCTGCACGTGCTCGCAATCCGCTCCTGGGAAGTGCCCCGGTTTGTCGCAAGATGGCGTCGTTTTCCTCGGCACGGTCACCAGCATCCACGCGGTTCCGCCAGCGGCGGAAAGCGCCGAGGCATCTTCGGCGAATGCGCCTGCGGCGGCTGAGCCGCATTCTGACGGCTCATCCACGCCTCTTTTCCGGTATCGCTTCCGCATTGACGAGCGCTTCGCCGGTCCAGTTGCCGCCGCCATCGATATCTTCACCGGCGGCGATGACGGCGACTGCGGCTACCGCTTTAAGGACGGCGGGCAATATCTGGTGTTCACCCACGAAGGCGCCGACGGCCGGCTGTATTCCACCATCTGCGACGGCACCCGTCCCGCGGCCGATGCGCGCGCGCTCATTCCGCAGCTTCGCGCCATGCGCGATGGCCAGCACGTGGCCTCTGTCTTCGGCATTGTGCGCCGCGTCGATCCGCCGTTTCTCGACTCCCCCGGTACGCCCGACCCGCCGCTCGCGCACGTGAGCATCCATCTTCGATCGCGCTGGGACCGCTTCGAAACCGGGACGAACGGCGAGGGCGTGTATTCGCTTTACGATGTCCATCCCGGCACCTACAGATTCTCGGCGCATGTTTCGCGACGGTTGGAACTCACGGCACACAATAGCGCGGACGGATTGCAGCCGTTCAAGCTCGCGGCGGGCGCATGCTACGAATATGACGTGGACGCGCTCCCGACGGGCCAGATTCGCGGCAGCGTGATCGGTCCCGATGGCAAGCCTCTCCCGCTGGCCTCCGTCGAGTTATACCGCGCCGGCAGTTACTCGAATGATCGGCCCGGCCTGTGGAGCTTTCAGGGTTCGCGGGGCTTTTTCGATTACAACCATATCGGCCCGGGCCGCTACATCCTTGTCTTCAATCGCGCCAATGCGCTGAATCCCAATTCTCCGTTCCCGCGCACGTTCTATCCCGGCGTGGCCGAACTTTCGGAAGCCAAACCCATTGTGATGCGGGAAGGCCAGCGGCTGTTGAATCTGAAGCTCAAGCTTTCAAACGGCGTTCCCACGCGCCGGCTGCGCGTGCGAGTTAAATGGGCAGGACCGCGTCCGCGCGGGACAGTCACGGTGACGGCCAAGGCAGAGCGGGGCGATAATCCCGCCGCGCAGCGCATCGCGCCCGATGTTTACGAGTTCAGCCTGCTCGATTCCACGCGCTACACAATTTCCGCGTGGCAAGATCTGATCCCGCAGCACATCGCGATCCCCGGGCCTCGCCGCCGCGCCGGATCTTCCACATGCGCCGCTCCCGCGCGCATCGAGGCATCCCCGGTCACGGTCAAGCCCGCTGGCGATCCAATCGAGCAAATTACGCTGACGTTTCCAAAGGTCGGATGCGGCAAAATCGCCGATTCGGAGTAAAACCGGATTTTCCAACACGGGCTTTTCCGGTCATCCGAAGGGCAATCCGGCAGCGTCCGCGCCTTTTTTTTCGACGGTCGCTCACCAGTAGGCCGCCAATCGGCCTTTGGGAACCTGCTATAATGCGCGGTTCATGACATCAGCCAAAACTCACCGGATACGCGGCGCGGCGCGTGTTGCACGCAAGAACGGCGCCGGAACCGCGGCGGCGCGCGTGGTGGCGACGGCCACGTTTCCTACGCGCTTCGGGCGATTCACGATTTATGGCATTGAGGGCCCGAGGAAGATTGACGAAGCCGTGGCGATCCGGCATGGCAAGGTGCGGAGCGGCAAGCCTGTCCTGGTGCGCGTTCACTCACAGTGCCTGACGGGAGATGTGTTCGGCTCCGAACGGTGCGATTGCCGCGCGCAACTGGAGTTTTCACTGCGACGGATTGCCAACGCGCGGTCGGGAATCGTGCTCTATCTTGCGCAAGAGGGTCGCGGAATCGGGCTGCTCAATAAGCTGCGCGCATATGAGCTGCAGGATCGCGGGCTGGATACCGTCGAAGCCAACCGCAAACTTGGATTTGCCGCCGATCATCGCAATTACGCTTTTGCCGCGGCGGCGCTGAAGGCGCTCGGCGTTCGCTCGGTGCGGCTGCTATCGAACAATCCCGAAAAGGTGAGCCAGCTCGAACGCAACGGCATTCGCGTGGTCGAGCGAGTGCCCTGTCAGCCGCCTGCAACCAAGCATTCGCGCGCCTACCTGCAAACAAAGAAAAAGAAGATGGGCCATCTGCTAGGAACCTTGTGAGCGTCCAGCCGTGAATCGTCGGCTCACGGCCCTCTGAACCCCGCACGCCGAGCTCATTCATCGCGCTGGCCGCCGCCAACGAATTGGACGATTTCAAAGGAGTCGTTGGGCTGGACCTGCGTCGCTGCCCACTGGGCGCGCGGGAGAATTTCGCGGTTGCGCTCGATGGCGACGCGATTGGCGCGCATTTGCAGCACATCGAGAAGCGCGGCGACGGTCAGGCCATCGGGGACTTCGCGTCGATCTCCATTGACGATGATTTGCATGCGCCTCTGTAGGAATGATCCTGATGTTGTGCTCGCCGGCATGCTCACGCCGAAGGTGAGGCGCCCGATGGTTTCTTGCCGCGCGAGCGCATCGCGAAGCGGACTTCGTCGCGGTCGCCATCAGCGCTGGCAAGAATCACCAGCGTTAAGTCGCCCTTGCCGAGCGGCGGCAATGGAAACTGAATGCGCGCGCGGCCCTGATCGTCGCTCGTTCCGGTATGACGATCCTGCGAGGCCGAGCCTTCAATCATCGCCTCGATCGCGGCGCCGGCCCACGGCTGGCGATCGGAACGGCGGAAAATTTCAAGGTCGAGCGAGACTCTCCCGGCTGATAGCCACGACTGAGGATTGAGCAGTTGCACCTGAATGCCGGTGGATTGCTTCGGCGTTTCCGCCTGCGGCGGCGTAGTGGCCGCGGCGCCGATGGCGCCTGCCCGAAGTTCCTGGATGATGGTCCGATGCTGCTCTTCCACGCGCTGGCGCACGCCCTCGGCGGTAAATTCAGCCGAAGCGGCAAACTCCTGGTAGCTCGACGAGCGGCGGAGCAGCACGCGGCCATTTTGATACACCGCCGTATCAATCACCGGGTGGCTGGGGCCCCGGTCCTCAGTCTGAACGTGAAACACTTGTTCACCGACGCGTACGTCGGTATTAAAGCCGGAGCTCATCGATCGTGATTCTCCCCGAAACTTGGCTCCTAACCCAACATTTCGGAGATGCTGCTTCGCCTCTCCGCAAGCGGGCCCTGTCAAAAATTTAGGGAGTTCAATTGACCGATCCCAAGTCGGACTGTATTATAGCAGTTTAACGACAATGAATTCGTCGTACGTGGACAATTACGGCTCGCTTTTGCTGATGTTTATACTAGCCGCCGGGCTGGCCGGCGCGCTGGTGACGGCGTCCACCGCCGTGGGAAAACACAAGAAAACACGCGAGAAAGACCAGCCCTATGAATGCGGCGTAATGCCGGTAGGCGATGCTCGCGCGCCCATTTCGGTCCACTTTTACCTGGTGGGCTTGATTTTCATTCTGTTCGATATTGAAGCGATCTTTCTTTATCCGTGGGCGCTCGTCTATGGCGAACTGAAGCTGTTTGGGTTTGTCGAGATGGTGCTCTATATTGCCATCCTTCTGGTTGGCTACATTTACCTTTGGAAAAAGGGCGCGCTCGACTGGCAATAGGCGCCCGTTCCAAATCTGGCGCCTCATGACGCCAAGCGTTGCGGGGAACCCGGGATAAAACGTGGAAGCGAAAGCAAACGAGAAAAGCCTCGCTCTGCAAAAGCTGCGCGAACGCGAACCCCAGACGATCGCGGAAGTGATTGAATCGAGGGGAGAAACGACCGTCGTGCTGGCGCGGCGCGACCTGGTGCGAATCTGCGAGTTTCTCATGCAAGATCAAGCCCTCGCATTCGACTTTCTTTCCGATATTTGCGCGGTGGATCGCTTCCCGATGGAGCCTCGGTTTGAGGTCAATTATCACCTTCTGTCGATGCAGCGGCGTGACCGGGTACGAATCAAAGTGCGCCTGTCGGGTTCGGACGCGGTTCTGCCATCCGTGACCGGCATTTGGCCCACGGCGAATTGGCATGAGCGCGAGATTTTCGATCTTTTCGGGATTCGTTTTGAGGGGCATCCGGACCTTACGCGCATCCTGATGCCCGACGATTGGGAAGGTCATCCGCTGCGCAAGGACTACCCGGTTGAGGGGTATCGTTAAGCGGTTAAAGGACTTGGTGGAATCATGGCGACGCTAGAAACGCAATCCGGCCCAGCCGAACCGATGATCCTCAATATGGGGCCGCAGCACCCGTCAACGCACGGCGTGCTTCGGGTGATTCTGGAGCTTGACGGCGAAGTCGTGCTGAAAGCCAAGCCGGTGATCGGGTATCTTCACACCGGCATTGAAAAGTCCTGTGAATCGAAGACCTACTCGCAGGCCATCACCTTGACGGACCGCATCGACTACCTTGCCCCGCTTTCCAATAATCTCTGCTACTGCCTGGCGGCTGAAAAGCTCATCGGGTTGGAAGTCCCGAAACGCGCTCAGTACATCCGCGTGCTGCTCACAGAGCTGACGCGCATCACTTCGCACCTCGTATGGCTGGGAACCCACGCGATCGACTTGGGCGCGATGTCCGTGTTCCTGTACAGCTTCCGCGAGCGCGAAGAGATCATGAAGATCTACGAGTACGTCTCCGGCCAGCGCATGATGACCAGCTACTTCCGCATCGGCGGACTGGCTCTCGAGCCGCCTCCTGATTGGCTCGACCGCGTTCGCCGCGTGGTGGAGAACATGCCCGGCCACATCGACGAATACGAAAATTTGCTCACCAAAAACCGCATCTGGGAGGCGCGCACGCGCGGCGTGGGAGTGCTGAGCGCGAAGGATGCCATTGCCATGGGGGCCTCCGGACCGATGCTGCGCGGCAGCGGGGTCAATTACGACACGCGCAAAGCCTTCCCCTACTCCAGCTACGATGAATTCGACTTCGATATTCCCGTGCAGACCGCCGGCGATTGCTACGCGCGCTATCTGGTTCGCATCGCCGAGATGCGCGAGAGCCTCAAAATCGTGAAGCAGGCCATGGAGAAGATTCCGCCGAGCGGTCCGTTCCGCGCGGAGGCGCCGGGCATCATTCCTCCGTCGCGCGAGGAAATGAAAACTTCCATCGAGGGCCTGATCTACCATTTCAAGATTTTCACCGAAGGGTTTGCTCCGCCCCCGGGCGAGGTCTATCAGGCTGTCGAGTCGCCGCGCGGCGAGTTGGGTGTGTACATGGTGAGCGACGGTTCGCCGAAGCCGTATCGCGTGCACTTCCGCGCGCCGTCGTTCGTGAACCTGCAATCGCTGCCGCTGCTTTGCGAGGGCCGCTTGCTGGCGGACGTGGTGGCGTGCATCGGCACAACGGATATCGTCCTGGGAGAAGTGGACCGCTAGGATCAGCGAACCTACGCGACTTTCGATCATGCAACTGCCGCCAGAGCTAAACGACAAATTCAACGATCTCATCAGCCGGTATCCGGTGAAGCGCTCGGCGCTCATCCCGATGATGATGTATGCCCAGGATCACTACGGCTACCTGGGCGATGAAATCCTCGAGGAAATCGCCAGGCGGCTCAACCTCAACATCCTGCAGGTCACCGAAACGCTGCAGTATTACTCGATGCTCCGGCGCAAGCCCGCGGGCCGCTACCATATTCAGGTGTGCACCAATATTTCCTGCATGCTGCGCGGCGGAAACGAGCTCTATCAGCACGTGCAGAAGCGCCTGGGGATCGGTAACAAGGAGGTTTCGCCGAGCGGCACGTTTTCGCTCGAGGAAGTGGAATGCATCGGCGCCTGCACGGGCGCTCCGGCGATGCAAGTCAACTACGACTTCTACGAAAATCTCGATCCCGACAAAGTGGACGCGATTTTCGAGCAGCTCCAGGACGGCAAGCGGCCGGCTCCCCAGCCGGTGACCTCTGGAGCGGTGCACGAGCGGCTCAAAGCGGAAATTCCCATCATCAGCAAGCGCTTCGGCATTCGCGATTCGCGCAAGATCGACGTCTATCTGCAGAACGAAGGCTACCAGGCCATTGAAAAGGCGCTGAAGCAGATGACGCCGGACCAGATCATCGACGAAGTAAAGAAATCCAACTTGCGCGGCCGCGGCGGCGCGGGTTTTCCCACCGGCATGAAGTGGAGCTTCGTGCCGAAAGATTCGCCCAAGCCCAAATACCTGCTTTGCAACGCCGACGAGAGCGAGCCGGGAACCTGCAAGGATCGCCCGCTGATGGAAATGGATCCGCACCAGTTGATCGAAGGCATGGTGATCGCGGCGCGGGCCATCAACTCACATCAGGGATATATCTACGTTCGCGGCGAGTATCGCTACGTGATCGACATTCTCGATCCGGCAATCAAGGAAGCCTACGACCGCGGCTATTTGGGAAAAAACATTCTGGGCAGCGGCTTCGATTTCGACCTGTACACGCATACCGGCGCCGGTGCGTATGAATGCGGCGAAGAATCGGCGCTAATGGAATCGCTCGAAGGCAAGCGCGGCTATCCGCGGATCAAGCCGCCGTTCCCCGCGGTGGTCGGCCTTTACGGATGCCCGACCGTGATCAACAACGCCGAAACGCTCAGCACCGTGCCCGCGGTGATTCGCATGGGCGGCGAAGCGTACGCCGCGCTCGGCACGCCGAAAAACGGCGGCACGCGCCTCTATTCGATCTCGGGCCACGTGAATCGTCCCGGAATCTACGAACTGCCGCTCGGATTTCCGCTGCGGCGGCTGATCGAGGAAGTCGCCGGCGGCGTCCGCGGCGGCAAGAAACTGAAAGCGGTTGTGCCTGGCGGAAGTTCGTGCCCGCTCCTTTCCGCCGATGAAATTGACGTCGCGATGGATTACGACTCGGTGGCGAAAATCGGTTCGATGCTGGGATCCGGCGGCACGGTGGTGCTCGACGAAGAAACGTGCATGGTCGATTTTGCTCGCCGCATCATGCATTTCTACGCCCACGAGTCCTGCGGCTGGTGCATTCCCTGCCGCGAAGGCACTGCCTGGCTGCGCAAGATGCTCGACCGCTTCCATGAAGGAGCGGGCACCCCGGAAGACATTGAAATGATCGATGAGCTTTCGAAAAACATGCTCGGGCGTACCTTCTGCGCTTTGGGCGACGCGGCGGCGCTGCCGACGATCAGCATCGTGACGAAATGGCGCAATGAATTCGAGGAGCACTTGCAAGGCAGGTGCCCGTATGCTCCCGCGGAAGCGATCGTCGGAGCACAGTAAGGGTTCGAATGGCGGAACCGAAGCAAATTACTTTCACGCTTGACGGCCAGCAGGTGACCACCACCGCCGGCACGCTCGTCATCGACGCGGCGAAGCAGCAAGGCATCGAAGTGCCTTCCTTCTGCTATTACCCGGGCCTCACGCTGCAGGCCGCCTGCCGCATGTGCCTGGTGGAAGTGGAAAAGATGCCCAAGCTGCAGACTGCCTGCACGCTCGTGGCAACCGACGGCATGGTGGTGAATACGGCCACGCCCAACGTCCACAAGGCGCGCAAGGACATGCTCGAGTTCCTGCTCTCCAATCACCCGCTCGATTGCCCGGTCTGCGATAAGGGCGGCGAATGCGAATTGCAGGACATGACGTTCCGCTACGGCCTGGACAAGACCCGCTTCGTCGAGGAAAAGTTTCACCTTCCCGAGGAAAAGTGGTCGCCGCTCGTGTATTACGATCGCCCGCGCTGCATTCTGTGTTACCGCTGCGTGCGCGTATGCGACGAAGGCATGGACGTGAAGGCGCTCGGAGTCGGCGTTCGCGGCGTGCATTCGCTGATTCTTCCGAATGCTTCCGGCGCGCTGGCCTGCGAAGAATGCGGCATGTGCATCGATATTTGTCCGGTGGGCGCGCTTACCAGCGGCACGTATCGTTATCAGACGCGTCCGTGGGAAATGACCTACGTCGGCAATCCATGCACGCATTGCTCTAATGGCTGCAAGACCACGCTCAGCGTGCGCAATAACCAGATCATGCGCGCCAATAATCGCGACCATTCCGGCATCAACGGCGAATTCTTGTGCGCCAAGGGACGATTCGCGTTCGATTTCACGTCCCATCCGGACCGTATCCGCCAGCCGCTGGTGCGACGCAACGGCTCTCTCGAGCCCGCCACCTGGGAAGATGCGCTCGAGGAAGTCAGCCGCAGGATTAAACAGGCGCATGAAACGCACGGTCCTTCGGCCATTGGCGTGATTGGTTCGAATCACACCACCAACGAGGAAAATTACCTGTTGAACCGGTTCGCGCGCGTCACGCTGGGCACCAACAATATCGATCACCATCGGACGGCCGATTACGTAGGACTCGCCGCGGCCCTTGGCCTGAAAGCTCGCGAGTCGCTGGCCACCATGGCCGACGTCTATAACGCCAGCGCCGTATTTCTGATCGCCAACGATCCGAACAACCAGAATCCGCTAGTGGCCTGGCAGATTCGCGCCAACGTGCGCCATCACCAGGCGCGCGTGTACGTCCTGAACGGCCGGCCGAGTAAGATTCATCGTCAGGCGAAAATCGTCGCGGAAGTGCCCCAAGGAGCCGAACCGCAGGCCCTGCATTGGCTGGCCACGGAGCAGGGTCAATTCGATCCCAAGGTCACCGAATCCCTATTGCAATTGAAAGCCGCGCTGGAAGCCGAAAAAGATGTCGTCGTGCTCTTTGGCTCCTCGATCCAAGGCCAAGCGATTCGCGATCTGGTTTCTTTCGCGGCGCGTTTCGGCGGCGCCACGAAATTCATGGCCCTCGGCGACTATTCGAATTCGCGCGGCGCGGCCGACATGGGCTTGCTGCCCGACCGCCTGCCCGGTTACGCCCCGCTTTCGGATGCGGCTGAACGCCAGCGCTACGAAAAATTGTGGGGCGGGCGAATTTCCCCGGAGCCGGGGCTCACGGCGCGCGAAATGATGGAAGCCGCCGTAGCGGGCCGGCTGAAAGTGCTGTACGTCGTCGGCGCGAATCCGGCAAAAACTTTCAAGGTATCCGAATCCGGCCGCATCGCTGGTCTCGAGCTCCTGATCGTGCAGGATATGTTCCTCACGGAAACGGCCAAGCATGCCGACGTGGTGCTCCCCGCCGCATCGAGTTACGAAAAGGACGGCACGCTCACAAACACTGCGGGCGAAGTGCAAATGACGCATCGCGCCATCGATCCGCAAGGCCCGCGCAGCGATTTCGACCTCCTGCGTATTTTGTCGCATCAGCTCGCTATGCTCGGTCTGGGCACTCCGATTCGTCTGCGCACGCCGGAAGCGGCATTCGATGAAATCAAGCAACACGTTCCTGGCTACAACCTTTCGATGGCGAATTTGCTGGCGGGCGGCGCCGAACAGGCGACGGCATCTTGCAGGACGCCGGAGCCGGCCTACAATCCGCCGGCCGGCGCCGTCTTTTCGTCCGAGGACTATCTTTTCACCAGTGGTACACTTGGCGGCTACTGCTCCAAGCTAATTTCGACGAACGAGGCAAAAGAGAAACCGTGGGGTTCATCTCCCAGCACTCAGTCCTGGTGGCATCGTTAATCAAAATAGCCGTTCTGCTGTTCATTGTGATGACGGCGCTGGCATACCTCACCTGGTTTGAGCGCAAAGTCGTGGCCCATATCCAGTCCCGCTGGGGCCCCTATTACGTGGGCGCCCACGGCCTGCTTCAACCGCTCGCCGACGGGCTCAAATTTCTTTTCAAGGAAGATTTCACTCCGCCGACGTCGGACAAACTCGTGTACGTGCTCGCGCCGTTTTTGGCGCTGACGCTCGCGCTCACCGCGCTGGCGCTGATCCCCTTCGGCCCCCCTTACGTCCACTTTTTGAACGGCCAGCCGGTGTTCATCGTGTCCAATATCGATATCGGCCTGATTTTCCTCTTCGCCATCACGTCGATGGGCGTTTATGGCGTGGCGCTTGCCGGATGGTCTTCCAACAGCAAATATCCGCTGCTCGGCGGGCTTCGCAGCTCGGCGCAGATGATCAGCTATGAGGTCTCGCTGACGATTTCAGTGGTCGGCGTGCTGCTGCTGGCTGGCACGCTCAACTTTAACGGCATCATCGAAGGCCAGGGCGGCTACTGGCTGGGATTTCTCCCGCGCTGGCACTTTATCCCGCAGATCGTCGGCTTCTTCTGTTATCTGACGGCCGCCATCGCCGAAACCAACCGTGTGCCCTTTGACTTGCCCGAAGCCGAAACCGAACTCGTGGCCGGGTTCCACACCGAGTATTCAAGTTTCAAGTTCGCGATGTTTTTCATGGCCGAGTACGCCAACATGATCACGGTCTCCTGCCTCGCCACGATCCTTTTCTTTGGCGGTTGGCTCTCGCCCTTTCCCGAAACCTGGCACTGGCAGTGGTATTTGCCAGGCGCCGGGCTGATAGCGCTGGGAATCTACTGCGTCGTTGACGCGGCTACGCGCATGCGCGGCATTGCGCGTCTCCAGTTGGGAGTCGTTGCATTGCTTTCGCTGGGCCTCGGCGGGCTTTGCCTCTTGCCCGGCGTCGCTCCGTATGTGCAGGGGCCGTTTTGGTTCACGTTGAAAGTTTTGGTCTTCCTCTTTTTCTATGTCTGGGTCCGGGGCACGCTTCCCCGCTTCCGCTACGATCAGTTGATGTCCTTCGGATGGAAGCTGCTGCTTCCCGTGTCGCTCGCGAATTTGGTGATCACCGCGCTGGTGCTGCTCTTCCCCGCATTCACGAGGCACGCATGATCGTACCTCTGATAGTATTCTTTGCCTGCGCCGCGCTGGCCGTCACAGGCGCGATTCTGCTGATTCTCGCGCGGGAGCCCATCCATAGCGCGCTATCCCTGATCCTGGTGATGGTTTCGCTGGCGATCTTGTATCTCCTGCTGGGCGCGGAATTCATTTCCGCCATTCAGATCATCGTATACGCGGGCGCGGTAATGGTGCTGTTCGTATTCGTCATCATGCTGCTCAATGCCGGCGTCGAAGAACGCACCGATTTCAGTAAATTCGCGAAATTCGCGGGCTTGCCGCTCGGATTTTTCCTGCTCATCGAAGTCGCCCGCTGGATGTACGGTGCAAGCGCCGGATCGGCAATCGTTCCAGGAGCGGACGCCTTCACGCAGGCTGCTTCCACGCGCGCGCTCTCCGCCGAACTTTTCCGAAAGTATCTTTTTAATTTCGAGGCCACGTCGATCCTGATTCTGATCGCGATTCTGGGCGCGCTGGTATTGGCGAGGAAGAGCCAGTGATCATCCCAACTTCTTATTACCTGGTGCTGAGTGGAGTCCTCTTCGGCCTCGGCGTGGTCGCGTTTATCTTCAAGCGCAACGTGATCGCCGTATTCATGTCCATCGAACTGATGCTCAACGCGGTGAACCTGGCGTTTGTCGCTTTTGCCCGCGCGCATCAGCAGCTCGACGGTCTCGTTTTCGTTTTCTTCGTAATCGTAGTGGCCGCCGCGGAAGCGGCCGTGGGGCTCGCGATCGTCATCATGTTGGCGCAAAATCGCGAGTCGCTGAACGTGGAGCGCGTGAACCTTCTCAAATTCTGATGATGATGCTCAACCACATGTGGATCGTGTTGCTGCTGCCGATCCTCGGCGCGGCGATCAACGGACTCTTCGGCAAAAAATTCCCGAAAGCCGCGGTCAATTCCGTCGCCGTCGGGTCGGTGGCGCTGGCGTTCGCCGCCGTTTGCGAGCTCGTCCGAGAGTTCTGGCTTCTTCCGGCCGGCTCGGTTCCGTGGGTACAAAGCTATTACACCTGGATGGTCGCCGGGGAGACGACCAGCCATCCCTTTCGAATCAATTTCGCGCTGCAACTAGACCAGTTAAGCGTGATCATGCTGCTGACGGTCTCTTTCGTCGGCCTGCTGATCCACATCTACTCCATCGGCTACATGGAGCACGAAGGCGGCTACTACCGCTTCTTCAGCTACATGAACCTGTTCATGTTCTTCATGCTGACGTTGGTCCTCGGCGCCAATCTCGCCGTCCTGTTTGTCGGATGGGAAGGCGTGGGCCTGTGCAGCTATTTACTGATCGGCTTCTGGTTCCGCAAGAAATCCGCGGCGGATGCGGGCAAAAAGGCTTTCATCACCACGCGGCTGGGCGACCTCTTCTTCATGATCGGCATTCTGCTCGCGTTCTGGACGTTCGGCTCGCTCACCTACGGCGATATGTTCGGATACGCGGCGGAAAAAATGCAGCCCGACACGCTGGCTCACCCGGGCGTGCTCACCTGGATTGCCGTGCTGCTCTTCATCGGCGCGATCGGCAAATCGGCGCAGTTGCCGCTCTACGTTTGGCTGCCGGATGCTATGGAGGGTCCCACCCCGGTCAGCGCCTTGATCCACGCCGCGACGATGGTCACCGCCGGCGTGTACATGGTCGCGCGCATGAATCCTATTTATTCGCGCGCGCCGATCGCTATGTACCTCGTCGCCGTGGTCGGCGGCGTCACCGCGTTTTACGCGGCCACCATCGCTCTCACGCAAACCGACATCAAGAAAGTCCTCGCCTATTCCACCATTTCCCAGCTCGGCTACATGTTCTTGGGTTGTGGCGTGGGAGCCTACGCTGCCGGCATCTTTCATCTAATGACTCACGCCTTCTTCAAGGGCCTGCTGTTCCTCACCGCGGGTAGCGTGATTCACGCCATGAGCGGCGAGCAGGACATGACCAAAATGGGCGGCCTGCGCAAGAAGATCCCCATCACGTATTGGACGATGTTGATTGCCACGCTGGCGATCGCTGGCATCCCGGGCTTCGCTGGTTTTTTCAGCAAGGACGAGATTCTGGAGGCCGTCAAATCCGGCCCGCACGCGAGTCTTTGGCTCTGGGCCGTCGGCGTGGCGGCCGCGGGGCTTACTTCGTTTTATATGTTCCGCCTGCTGTTCCTCACGTTTTTCGGCAAGCCGCGCTTCGACGAGCATCATGCGCACGTCCACGAGTCGCCGTTGAAAATGACCATTCCGCTGATGATCCTGGCCTTTCTTTCGATTTTCGGCGGCTGGGTTGCCGCTCCCAAGCTCGCGGGCGGCATCGACTACTTCGATCGATTTCTTCGGCCCGTCTTCACGAGATACGCGCCCGCGCCCGCCGTCCCCGAAGTTGCTAGCGCGTCGGGGTTGAGCCCGGGCATGCAGTTGCTCTTCGCCGTTATGGGCATTCCCGTCATTTTGGCCGTGATCGGATTGCTGCTGGCTTGGTGGTTCTACATTAAAAATCCGGACGCGCCCAGAAAACTCGCCCGGAAATTGCACGGCGTGTACGTTCTGCTGCTCAACAAGTATTTCGTCGATGAAATTTACGGCGCCCTGATCGTTCGCCCGCTTCTGTGGCTGTCGACAAACGTGCTCTGGCACGTTGTCGATTCCGGCGTGATCGATGGCGCGGTCAACGGAACGGCCGCGGTCGCGCGCGAATCCGGTGGCGTGACGCGCGAAATGCAATCCGGCAATGCGCGCAGCTATGCGTCCTGGGTCGTGGCGGGTGCGGTGGGATTCACAATGCTTCTGCTGGCATTCATCGGACTGGCGGTGCGATAGCGTGCATACACAAGCATCCTATTTGCTGACCGTCATCACTTTTTTGCCGCTGTTCAGTGTCGCGGCGCTCCTGGTGCTGCGCTCGGACGATCACGTCTGGATTCGCCGCATCGCCTTCGCCGCCTCTCTCGGTGAATTTGCCGTCTCGCTGCTCTTGCTGCGCGGATTTGACTCCACCGATCCCGGCTTCCAATATCAGGAGTTCTACAACTGGATCAGCCCTGCGATCCACTATCACATGGGGATTGATGGCATCAGCCTATTCCTTGTGCTGCTGACCACGTTTCTGACGCCGCTGGCAATCCTGTGCTCCTGGAAATCGATTCAGCACAATGTGAAGGGATTCTTCGTCTCGCTGCTTGTGATCGAGACGGCCATGATTGGCGTCTTCGTCTCGCTCGATCTGTTCCTCTTCTTCGTCTTCTGGGAACTGACGCTTATCCCCATGTACTTCTTGATCGGCATTTGGGGACACGACCGGCGCATCTATGCGGCCGTCAAATTCATTCTGTACACGATGTTCGGCTCGATCCTGATGTTGGTCGCCATCATCTGGCTCTATCACCTGACCGGCACGTTCGACTTGCCTGCAATCGAAAGCGCCCTCGCCACCAGCGCGCCGCTTTCCTCGACGGCGGAATTACTTCTGTTCGGCGCCTTCTTCCTGGCATTCGCCATTAAAGTGCCTCTGTTTCCGTTGCACACCTGGCTGCCGGACGCGCACACCGACGCGCCCACCGCTGGTTCCGTGATCCTGGCGGGCGTGATGCTGAAACTCGGCACCTACGGCATCCTGCGCTTCTGCTTGCCGCTCTTCCCTGCCGCCGCGCACAAGCTCGCGCCGCTGATCGGCGTCCTGGCGATCATCGGCATCGTTTATGGAGCGCTGGTCGCGACCGTGCAACACGACCTTAAGCGCCTCGTCGCCTACACGTCGGTGAGTCACCTCGGCTTCGTGGTGCTCGGAATATTCGCCTTTAATACCATCGCCATTCAGGGCGCCATCTATCAGATGCTGAATCACGGCGTCTCCACCGGTGCGCTTTTCCTCGTTGTCGGTATGCTGTACGACCGTCGCCACACCCACGAAATCTCCGAGTTCGGTGGCTTGGCGACGCCTATGCCCGTGCTCATGTCTCTTTTTATTTTCGTTGCTCTCTCTTCGCTGGCGCTTCCGCCGCTCAATGGTTTCATTGGCGAGTTCCTGATTCTTATCGGCACATTCGCCTCGCATCACATCTGGGCGGGATGGGCGGCCAGCGGCGCTGTGCTTTCCGCGATCTATTTGCTCTGGGCTTATCAACGCGTCGCGCTCGGCGAAGTGACCGTCGAGAAAAACCGCAATCTGCCGGATGCGTCCGGCCGTGAGCGCTTCATACTTGGCACGCTCGCTGTCGTGATTCTTTTCATGGGCCTCGCTTCACCTTACTTCACGCGGCCCATGGAGCCGACCACCAACGCCCTGCTCCAGCAAATGACCGATCGCCTCAATCGCCCGCAGAACGCCGGCCGGCCCGCGGTTCCCTCGAAACTCGGCCCGCGCGCCGTCGTGATTCCCGCGGCCATGGCGGAAAGGCAGGCGCGGCCGTGATCAGTCTTGCCGAGCAAATCGCCAATCTCCATCGCGTCGCGCCGGAAGTTGTGCTGTGCCTCTTCGGCATCATCGTGATGATCGCGGACCCGTTCGTCAGCCCGCGCGGCCGCCGCGCCCTTGGATGGACGGCTTTCGCTGGCGCGCTCGTTGCGCTCGCTTGCATTCGCGTCGCATCGTACGAAAAAGGCTTCGCCTACAGCCGCCTGATCAGCACCGATAGCTTCAGCATCTTCGTGCACGTGATCGTGATCGGCGCCGCGGCGCTCGCGATCCTCGGCTCCATAGATTATTTGGACCGCGAAGAGATCCAGCGCGGCGAATATTACGCGCTCGTCCTGTTCGCCACGGCCGGCATGGGCATCCTCGCCGGCGCCAATGAACTCATCACCGCGTTCATCGGCCTGGAAATCAGCTCCATCTCCAGCTATATCCTTTGCGGCTTCCGGCGCAAAGCCCGGGAGTCCAACGAAGCCGCGATGAAATATTTTCTGCTCGGCTCGTTCGCCACGGCGTTTTTCCTTTATGGCATCGCCATGGTTTACGGGTCCACCGGCACCACGTTCATCGACGCGGCCAAGACTTCCATCGAGCGCCAGCTCGCTTCCTCCGGTCATATTCCGGCTCTAGCGATTCTCGGCCTTGGACTGATCTTCGTCGGCCTCGGCTTCAAAGTGGTCGCCGCGCCATTCCAGGCCTACGCGCCGGATGTCTATGAAGGCGCGCCCGCTCCGGTCACCGCGCTGCTTGCCTCCGCGCCCAAGGCCGCCACGTTCGCGCTGCTGGTCCGCATCTTTTTCGTTTCCTTCCATTCCGCCAGCAATATCTGGTTCTGGGTGATCTGGGTCTCGGCCGTCCTCACCATGTTCATCGGCAACCTCGGCGCGCTGGTGCAGACCAACGTCAAGCGCATGCTGGCCTATTCCTCGATCGCTCACGCGGGATATATCCTGGTCGCCTTCGCCGCATCCACGGAATTCGGCGTTGCCGCCGTGCTCTTCTATCTCGCGGCCTACGTGCTGATGAAGCTCGGCGCGTTCCTCGTCATCACCCACCTCGGCCAGCAGGGCGAAAAGCGGCTGGGTCTTCAGGACTACGCCGGCCTCGGCATGAAGCAGCCCGCGCTCGCCGCGTGTTTCTCGCTCTTTCTGCTCGCGCTCCTCGGCCTGCCCGCCACCGGCGGATTTCTCGGAAAATTCTTCGCCTTTCAGGGCGCTCTGGATTCCGTGCGGTCGCATGGCGGCGCCGTGATTGCTCTGGTGGTGATCGCCGCGATCAACAGCGTGATTGGCGCTTACTACTACATCCGAGTCATCGTGGCCATGTACTTCTGGCCCGAATCGCAAGAATATGTCCCCACGCCCGTCGCGCCGGCCGTCGTCTTCGCGCTGATCGTCGCCGCCGTCGGCACTTTGTACCTCGGCATCGTTCCCGGACGCGTCCGCTCGCTCGCCGAAAACGCGGCTCAATCGCTGCCTTTGCAATCCTCTGGTCCCGCAGGCCCATCGAACGCTCGCTTGATCGCGCCGCCGGCTGCCAACTCGTCGCGCTAGCGCGGAACCGCGGACCAGAAAGCGTTCCGCAGTCGCGCAACACTCCTTGGAGTAACAGCCGTCGTATCATCCTGAGGCTCCGAAGTGCTGCTTACTGCGCTGAACCGAGTCTGCCCCTGAAAAAGAAAACGCCCGGAAATCCGCTCGTTGTGAGCGAACTTCCGGGCGTGCCCTGGCACCGGGGCCAACAGCTTATTTAACGAAAGCAACCACCAGAACGTACAGCGTCAGCGATTCGATGAGCGCGACGCCGACGAAGAACAAGATTCGGATCGGCCCGGCCGCTCCCGGATTCCGTGCCGAACTTTCGCAGGCCGCCGCCGTCGCGCGGCCCTGTCCGAGTCCGCAACCAGCCGCTGCGATTCCCAGCGCCAACGCCGCCGCCAATCCCACCCAATCCGTCGTCTTCGCCGCCGTCGCCGCCGCCTGTGCGAAGCTTGCCGGCGCCAGCGCCAACGCCGCTGCGAATGCGGACAACATCCAAATCGCTTTTTTCGCCATACTTTCTCCTCGTTATGAAATATCCGCCAGGAGGTGGTTGCCGGAGTACCTTGGGAGGCTACCGGCCTCACACTGGCGGCCTAAAATGCCGTTGCAGCCGAATAAAGACTAGTGCTCTTCCGCGACCGCCAAACCCATGTAAATAATGGCCAAAATCGTAAAAATGAAAGCCTGCAAAATCGCTTCGAATACATGAAACAGGTCCAGCGCCAGCGGAATGCCCACTGGAATAATCCCGGAAATATATCCCACCGGATTCAGGTGGGAGGCAAATACAAAGAGCCCCATGGTCAGGGCCAAAAACGTGATGTAAATCAATTCGCCGACCATCATGTTGGCCCATAACCGGACCGTCAGCGAGAGCATCCGCGCGAAATGGCTGATCGTCTCGATCACGAACATCAATGGCGAAAGCCACCACACCGGACCAAGCAGTGTCTTGCCGTATCCCAACGGACCGTGGTGCCGGATTCCCCACCAGTTGTAGTAAAGGAAAACCACCACCGAGCATCCCAGCGGAACGGTCACTTCCGCCGTCGGCGACATGAACCCCGGAATCAGCGCCAGTAGGTTGCACAGCAAAATGAACATCCCGATCGCGCCCAGCAGCGGGATGTGGCGCTCGCCCTCGTGGCCGATCACGTCGTCCACTAGGTCCTTCACTCCTACGCCCATCGAATTCGTGAGGAAAAGCTCCATGCACTGCTGGGTCGCGCCCGGACGCTCCACCGAAAGGCGCCGCTTCAGCCACAAAAAGAAAAGCACGGCAAAGGCGAAAACGATCAGCTCCATGGCGAAGAAGTTTGAGATCGGATACGTCGGATTGGCCGGCTGCAGGTGCAGCGCGTGGAACAGCCACAACGCCGGCTTGCCCAGCAGCCAATTCACCCACTTCGTCGCGCTCAGGACTTGCTCTTCGCCCATGCTTCTCCCCGGTCAGGGTCCTCCAGATTTAGATTTCTCAGGAATCGGACTTGCCATGCGTCCAGCGGTGATGACCGTGCGCCAGCTCGTACCCGAGTTCCAGCACGATTGCGGGAATCACAGCCGTCAGACCGCCCACAAACGGAATCGCGGGCATCCGCAACCAAACGAGCATAGCATACGCAAACGCCAGCAACAATACGAGCCGGCCGAAAAACTTCGCGTGCACCTTGCGCGGCACTTGCGCTTTGCTGGCGTCCGCCTGCGCCACTCCGAGCTGCACCACCGCCGCCGCGCCGGTGCGAAGCCAGCGTAGGTTCAGCCAGCACATCGCCAGCCCCGCCGCCGCTCCTGCTCCCGCGCGCCATCCCCAGCCCGCGCTCGAAAGGATGGCAATGGCCACGCCCGCGATCAGCGCGAATATCTCCATGCGCCGTTCGATGGCTGTGTACTCTTCCTCGTTCATTTCGGTTGCTTCTGATCGAGCGAACTGGCGGTTTTCAGGATGTCGCGCAAGCCGATCCCAAATCCCGCGAAGCCGATAACAATCAGGAAAAGCGGAGCCGTGTGCAGCCAGCGGTCCAGCAGGTATCCGATGCCGCCACCCACAATCATCGGGACAATCAGCTCGAACGGCAGCGTCCAGGCGACGCCGATCGCCTTGATCGTTCCCGGATCAATCTTCTTTTGGTCTTGTTTGCTCAAGCAGGCTGCTCTCGCCGATTCTACCGCACCACGCGGTAAAACTCAGCGCAGCACCAGCGCCGCAAGCGACCGCGACGCGAAATGCTGGAATGGCGATGGAAACACGCCCAGCAGCATCGTCAGAATCACCATCGCCGCGAGCGCCACCACCTGCGCGTCCGACACCTCGAGTCTTTCCACGCCGCCCTCCGGCGCGCTCGCCATCGCACGGATGATCCGGTAACTCGGATATGTCGGTGGAATTGTAAAGAGCGCCGCGATCCACCCAAGTGCCGTCTGCTGATTCGCCAGCAAAACCCGCACCACTTCGAGCTTCGCGACGAATCCCGCCGTCGGCGGCACGCCCACGCACGATAGCAACAGCACCACCAACGCCGCCCCGGCCATTGGATGCTTTCGCAGCATTCCGCGCAAGCTGTCCAGCTCCTCGCCCGCCGAGTGGCGTTGGCGCAGCACGATGATGCTCGAAAACGCTCCGATCTGAAATATCACAAACGCGAACAGGTAATATCCGGCCGATCCCAGCGCCCGGCCGTTGAGAGTTCCGTCGTGGTTCGCGCAAGCCGCGATTGCCAGCAGCACATAACCCGCTTGCGCGAGCGCGGAGTAAGCCAGCAAGCGCTTCACGTTGGTTTGCCGCAGCGAAGCGAGTGTGCCGATTGCCAGCGCCGCAAGCGAGGTCACCTCCAGTAAAATCGCCCAGTCCGGGCGTTCGCGCCAGAAAACCGCCAGCAGCACGCGCAAAAGCAGCGCGAAACATGCCAACTTTGCTGCCACGCTGATGAATGCCGCCACGGCCGCCGGCCCGCGTTCTGCAACGTCGGGCGCCCGCGAGTGCAGCGGCACGCCCGCCACGCGCAGCAGCATTCCTGCGTCGATCGCGCCAAGCGCCACGCCGGTCAACAAATTCGGCGAACGGGAAACCTGGAAGAGCGACGCCAGGCGCGCGGAGATCGCCGTGAGGTTTGTCGAACCGCCCAGCCCGTACAAAATCGAGAACCCGTATGCTACCAGCGCTGTGCTGAACGCTCCCGCGAGCAAATATCGCAGCGCGCTTTCCCGCGCCACGCGGTCCGCGTCTCCCATGCACGACAGCGCATATGTGCTCACCGAGACCGCCTCGAGCGCCACGAACAGAACCACCAGATCGTTGCCGCAGGCCAGCAGCATGATTCCCGCGGTGGCGAAAAGAATTAGCGCGTATCGCTCTCCCGATTGCTCGTCCGGCGCTCCGCTGGGATGGGTGGAAAGCAGAATAATCAGCGCCGCCAGCAGCAGCGCGAGCAGTCCGAAGTAGGTGAAAAACGGGCCGGCCCTGATGGAGTCGCCAAACGCCGATGTCGTTTGCGGCGAAAAGCCGAACATCCCCAGCGCGCCGCCGCTCAATGCCAGCCCGGCGAGCGCTGGAAAGGCGTTCCACATCTTCTGCTCTGTTTCGAGGCTGAAATCGAGCAGAAGAGTCAGCAGCCCGAAAACCACCAGCAGCGTTTCCGGCAGCACGAAGAAAAAATCCACGCGCGCCTGCGCGAACGCGGCGGGCCAGTTCGCAACGATCACAGCACCGGCCTTTCAACGGGAACTTCCGAGCTTTCTGCATCCGAGTCGGACGGCTGGGTGGCGGCTTCATCCGCAGTCGGCTCACCAACTCCGGCGCTTTCGCGGCTGTCGCTTCGCGTGCGCGAGTACGCCACCAGAATGCCCAATCCGAGCGCTGTTTCCACGGCGGCATCGGCCATGATGAATAGCGAAAAAAGCTGCCCGTGCACCGTGCCCCACAATCGCGAGAACGCGATAAGGTTCACGTTCACCGCGGTCAGCATCAGCGCGATCGACATCAGGATGATCACCGGATTGCGCCGCAACAGTGCGCCGCCCGCGCCGATCAAAAACAGCGCGAAGCTCAGCGCCAGATAATGTTCGATGGGGATCATTCGGCCCTGCGCTTTCCGAACGTCACCAAGCCGATGATTGCCGCCACCAGCGGCACAGACGCGAATTCGAACGCCAGCAAATCGTCGCGAAATAGCGCGTCTCCCATCGCGCCGGCGTTGTTCGCCGGTAGACCTTGCGTCGCGGCCCAGAGCGCTCCGTCATGTCGCGCGAGTAAAAACGCCGCGATCTCGATTCCGATCGCCAGCGCCAGCGCGGAAAGCGAATAAAACTTCCAATCGAAGGATGCGTCCTGCCGCAGCGCTTCCGGGCTGAGCAGCATCACGACCAGCACGAATAGCAGCACCACTCCTCCGGCGCACAGCAGCAATTGCGTCGCGAACGCATATTCGGCCTGCAACTGCAGAAATACGCCGCCGGTTGCAAGCAGCGTGGCGAGAAGCAGAATCGCGGCATGCAGCACGTTTCTCCGCGTGACCATCGCCAGGGCCGAAGCCGCGGCGATCGCGGCAAAAAAGTCGAAGATGATTTGGTTCAAAACCATTTACGATTCCACCGGGTACGGCGCCGTCTCGCCTGCGTCGTGCAATCCTAGCCACAGCGCGATGAGCAGCGCGATAGCGGTGGCCCCGAATGTGGAAGCCGCCGGGCTCCAGTCCCACCGCTCCCGCGCCACCAGCGCCGCAGCCACGCACACCAAATTGACCGCCGCAATGGGAATCAGGAAATTCCACGCCGCGCGTATCGGACGTCCAAACCGGAATTGCGGGACGCGCGCCCGCACCCACAGCAGCGCGTAGATATACACGGCCATCTTCGCCAGAAACCAGAACGCGCCATGTACCGCCGCGAGCGCGGCCGGCAGAAACAACGCCGCCGCCAAAATAACGACGAGACCGGTGCAAATGGCGCACACAACGTTCATCACCTGTTGTCGGCCGCGATCTGTTTCGCTGGAGGCGAGCCGGTGGCAATAAGCGGCGGCCGCCGCCATCACCAGCGGTGGCAGCGCATCAAGAAGCTCGACTGACATTCCAGCAAAATGATCGTGGTAGCTTGCGAATGGCCGCAGCCATCCGCCCAAAAACAAAGTAGTCGCAAGCCCCGCCCCGATCAGCAAATGGATCGTCGCGCCTAGCGAGCCGAACGGCCACCGAAACGGACGCGGAGCGTCGGCGCAGTCGCGCTGCCGGTCCAATTCCGTTTGGCTGCGCGGCCGCGCGGCGCCATCGATTCCCGCAATCGACGCCGCAAAGTAAATCAGGAATCCGAGCGGCGTCAGAAACAAAAACCACGCTCCCTGATCGAGCTGCGCCTCCACGATTTTATCGACCGAAATGGAACCGGCCAGGACGACGCCTGAAATCAGCGCCAGCGCCGCGGCGAGTTCGAAACTCGCCACCCGCGCCCCGTTTCTCGCCACGCCCGCCAGAGACGTTGACCGCAGCGAAAATCCCCGCGCCAGCACGCCGCCCTGAATGCCCAGCATGCTGGCGCCGAAAATGAAAATGATGCCGGTATTCAGCGGCGCCAGATGCACCGCGGGGCCAAAGGAAAGCGCGGCAAATCCGACGATGCCGCTCGCCACACTGATAATCGAAATCAGCCACGGCAAAAACCGCCCCGCGTCCTGGTTGAGCAGTCCGCCGACGTAAGATCGCAGGGAAAACGCCAACCGTTCGAGCAGTAAGGCAAAATTCGCGCCCTGCCGCGCCGCCTCGCGCGCCACCGAAGGAGACGTTGTCCGCTCGAACACAGCAGTGCCGACGATCCCAGCGAGCAGAAACAAGACGATCAACGTGGCATCGAGGAAATCGATCCCGATCGTCCCCCAAATTTTCAGAGCGTGAGCCATAACTTTGCTTCGACCGATGACCTCCCGCGCCTACAAACGCTCCAGCGCGCGATGCCGGTACAGCCAGATGTACACGCAAGCGAAAACTCCCAGGAATCCGGCGATGGCGGCGAGCCCGAACGCGCCGAGTTCGCTCATGCGCACGGCCCAGAGAATCAGAAAAACAATGGCCGTGTCGCAAATGACGAAAAGCGCGCCCGCGAGATAAATCTGAAAAGTGTTGCTCCGGCGCTCGGTTTCCTCCAGCGCGAGCGGTTCCCCCGCGCCACCGGTTTCATCGCCCGATGCTTTGGCGTGGCGGCCCGCGCGGCGCGCCATGCCAAAACCGACGGCCGGAATACCGGCCACAAGCAGCGCGAAAACGAAAAGCGGAATGTAGTCGGATGGCATGGCCTGATGGAAACGTCAGGCTAGCATGAGGCGCGCGGAGCCGGGACCGCCGCAGCAGGCGAATGTGCGTATTTCGGCAAGATTCCGCAAGTTGCCCACGCCGGATTCAGCCATGCCGCGCCCCATGGAGCACGTCGATGGCGTGCGGCAGCAAATCGGCAATCCTATCGAGCGATTCCACCGCGCCCTTTGGGCTGCCCGGAAGATTGATGATGATCGATGTACCGCGAATCGCGCAGACGCCGCGCGAAAGCAGCGCGCGTTTGAGCGACTGCGCGCCCGCCGAGCGCATGTGCTCGGAAAATCCGGGAATCAATCTTTCAGCGATTGCCAATGTCGCTTCGGGGGTAACGTCGCGCGGGCCGACGCCTGTGCCGCCAGTGGTGAGGATCAAGTCGGAGGAGCGGGAATCGGCCGTTTCCCTCAGATATTTTTCAATCGCTGGGCGATCGTCGGCGAGTACGGAGGACGAGACGATTTCCCAGCCGAGATCCTTGCAGCGCGCGACCAGCGCGGGGCCGGAGCGATCCGCGTTTTTCCCGGCGGCGACCGAGTCGCTAATGGTGAGCACCGAAACGCGCATGCGCGGCTATCCCGCCGTCTCGACGTTTTCGGGCGTGCTATCGCGCTGGTTCTCGTCCATCAAACGCAGTGCTTCCATAAGCAGGCCGGTGGTGGTGCGGGAAATCGTGGAACGAGTGGGGGCGGAGTTAAAATCGATTTCGAATTCGCCGGCCGGCCAGCGGACCACTTGAAAGACGGCCTCTTCGCCTTCGCTGGCGCCCAGCTTGGCATCCACGCATTGGCCGGAGGAAAAGAACAGCTCGCAGACGCCGTCTTCGTGGCGCACCGTCAAGCGGCACGATTTCTGCCCCATTTCAAGCGACTGCATCAAATCGAGGATGCTCATTTCCTCCAAACGGCCTTGAATCACGCCGGGGCGCACCGCGCGGTTCTGCAATTTTTCCAGGTGCAGGCGATCGATCACTTTTTTCGTGCGGCGGACGAGATCTTTCAGGAAAAATGGTTTGGCGATGAATTCCTCCACTCCTTCCACGAGCGGGCGCAGTTTCTCCTCGATGTCGCCGCGGCTGGCGAGAAAAATAAACGGGATCAGGCGCGTTTGCTGGCGGGCGCGAATCTTGTCGTAGAGCTGGCGGCCATCGAGGCTCGGCATTTTGTAATCGCAGAGGATCAAATCGGGCGGATCATCGACGATTTTGAGCAGCGCGTCGGCGCCGTCGGCGGCGGCGCGAACATCGCAATGCGGCGCGAGGCCCTTCATTAGCAGATCAAGAATCAGCGCGTTATCGTCCACCACTAGGACGCGGACGTCTTTCGCTGGAGTCATCGCTGGCCGCGCCTTTCCGCGGGCGATTCGGGCCGCACATACGTGCCGCTCCGCCCGCCGGATTTTTTCACGAGATGGACTTGGGTGATCTGCATGCCGCGCTCGAGGGCCTTGCACATATCATAGATGGTCAGCGCCGCTACCGAAGCGGCCACCAGCGCTTCCATTTCCACGCCGGTAGGTCCGGTTGCCGTTGCTTCCGAGGTGATTTCGACACCATTCTGGCACAGCTTCGCCTGCACATCCACGTGCGTCAGAGCGAGGGGGTGACAAAGAGGAATCAGCTCCGAAGTGCGTTTGGCGGCGCTGATTCCCGCGATGCGCGCGATTTCCAGCGGATTCCCCTTGGGATTCCTGAGCTTGCGCAAGTTTGCGACGGTCGAACGCTGCATGCGAACGAACGCATGGGCGATGGCTGTGCGCGTGGTGGGCGGCTTCGCGGTAACGTCAACCATGCGCACGCGCCCCGCTTTGTCGTAATGAGAGAGCTCGGCGTTCGGTTTCATCTGGGACGGCTTGGCCGTCTTTCTGAATGCGGTTTGGGCCACGGAAATCATCGCCGATTTTGGGGCATCCGGACCAAGAATGTAAGGGGATTTTGCGAAACCGATGCGGCACGGGAAAGCGGTGGAAAAGCGAACTTTCGGACGTGGCGGGACGTTCCGCCCTGAAAAATGGAAGCTGCTGATTTTTAAGTTCCTTAGTGGCGCGCAAGGCCGATCGAGTGTTCCGCCCTTTAGCTTCGGCCTGAGTGCACGAGGTCGGCGCGCCGAACACCCACATTCTCGGCGGTTCGAGGTGAGAATCTGGAGGCTCGAAGCGAAAAGGCAGCGAGAGAAGTTTTGACACCGGATATTCCGGGTAAACGACCCGATCGTTTGTTTTCTGTAGCTTGTGTGTCGTTCTATTCGAGTGCGTGTTCCGCGCAGGCGCTGGACGCGATGCGAATTGGGATTCGCAGGCACGCGTATGGCGCGCCGAGAGCTACGGCTGATTCCACCGCCGACTTTTTCGTTTGCCTGCATATCGCCACATCGACGATAGCAGATTGACCGCAGGTACAGGCTACTGGTCAGAAGTACAGTAAAAAGTACAGGTGCCAACAACCTGTACTTCGCGCGTTTGCGAAGGCGCGAGGGCGAGACTCCCGAGACACGGCCGCGACCATTCGCCCAGGTCGCCAATGCCGCTCCAGGCGCGTTTCGGCTGCACCTCTATGCAAACGGCGCCTGGAAGAGCCAACGAAAAGCCGCACTGCGGTTAGTGGGCGGCGGGGGAAGCCGCGGGAATTGTGGCGGCGTCCCAGTGCTCGTCGGCTTTGCCGCCCTTGATGCGCCACATGTCGAACCACGAGGTTGTGTATTTCTTCGATGGGTCGCGCGGATTGGTCAGCTCCCGCTTGGTGACGACGATGACCAGATCGCCTTCAGCCACCACGGCGACGACGGGAATGCCCAGGTGCGCCGGAATGGGCGTTGGTTTCGTGTGCGACTCGAAATACGCGATCACCGGCGCGAGCCCGGACTTCACCAGCGGATTGTGCTGAATGTAGCGGTCGGTGATCCACTTGTGGGCTTCGTCCCAATGATTGGCTTCGAGCAGATCTTTTTCGATGTGATAGGCGACCTGCTTTTCGGCATCGAGCTTGGGATTTTTGTCGTGGAAAAGCGCGTCCGGATTCGGCGCGGCGACCACCGGCGCTTGCGCGAAAGCCGGCACGCAGGAAAACAACAAGGCGATAGCCGAGGCAGCAAGAGTTTGTATTTTCATGGCGGACTTGATACTGCGAAACGGAATGATAGTCAAGCAGTTGCGAACAGGTCAGGCAGCGCCGTCCGAATTCGACGTGAGGTTCGGCTCGCTGGGCCGCAGCTCCGGCCGTGCGCCGAAAAGCCGGAAATACATCGCCAGGCTGAAGACGATCACCGCCGCGTACGCGTAGAACGGCATGGCGATTTCGTCCGCGCCGAACGCATAGCCAGTGAAGAGAATCGCTCCGGCCGATCCCCCGAGGCGCGCCACCTGATTGACGCCGAGAGCGCGCCCCGTTTCTCCACCGTGAACCATCGCCGTCAGCGCCGTCTGCTGCGCGGGGACCACAACGATGCGCAAGGCGGGCGTCAAGAGATAGATCGTGAGAGCCAGAGGAAGATTCCGCGTCAGCGGGAGAAGCAAGAGCAGCGCCGCGCCAATTCCGCGCGTGAACGCAACGCCCTTCACGAAGCCGACCGTCCTTTCGATCCACGGCGAGAGGAGCAGAACAAAGGAGCTCAGAATCTCGGCGAGGAATCCGTAAAAGGCCATTTTCGGCCGCGGCAGATGGTAAACGATCACGAAGAACGGGATCAGAAACGGGATAATTAGCCCTTGCGAAAAGCCGTTGATCGCGCCGGTGATCGAAAACTTGCCGATCACTTTCAGGCTCTGCGCCTTCAGGCGCTCGTCCTGTTGCCGCCGCGGCAGCTTCATCGGCAGGATGAACGGGATTCCGGCGGCGCTGACGATCGCCGCGACGAGAAAAGCGTCCCGGCCCCCTAGCACCTTGGCCAGCAACATGCCGCCCGCTCCGAACAAGCCGCTCAGAAACGTGAACAGCGAGAAATAGTGCGTGCGGTTTTCGAGCGTGGTGAGGTCGGAAATCGCCGCATTCTGCGGCGGCTGGCCAGCTCCGCCTGCGCCGCCCGAGGCGCGCGCGCCGGTGGCCGAAAAGCCGCCCAGCATCGCCGCCGCGAATAAGACCGCCAAGTGCCCGGACCAGAACGCCAGCAGCGCGCCGGCGGGCAGCAGAACGCCGGTGAGCAACAGCGTCCCTTTTCGGCTCCAGGTGTCCGTGAGGTATCCGAAGACCAGCGCGAAGGCCGCGGTGGCGATGGTCGCGGCTGTATAGAGCACGCCGAGCGTGAAGGCCGTGTCGTGCAGCTCGGTCAGGATGTAATACGGAAAGGCGACGGAGATCAGGCCCGCGGCCAGCGTGCGCGTCAGGCGGAACAGGAGCAACAGTCTTAGTTGGGCCTCGTTATTCACAGACAAACGAGAATACCAGACAGCGCGCGCGGCGCTCGAAAGAGTTCGCGAGCGTCAGAAATACGGGAGGATCGCGCGTGGCTGGGCGAAGAGCAGCGCGGGGTTAGCGCCGCCGCGAATCGGCCGATACTGATTTTAGAGCACGCCGCGGCGCGGTAGCACGTCCACCCATTCGCCGGCTTCCAACTGCAAGCGCGATTCGTGCGCGAGCAGGAAGCAATTGCCGCGGACCACGGCGTTGATGTCGCCCGATCCTTCCCAAAGCAGCGCCTCAACCACCGGCACGACGGGCGGCACCGGATCGAGTCCAGCCGGCGGGGCGGGCCATTTCACGCGGGCGGGCAGGAAATGCGCCACGTTGCCTTTTTCGCTGATGGGATGAGCGAGCCTGGCGACAAAAAATGGCACAGCCTGCGGCTGAAATCCGGAAAGGAGCTCGATCGCCGGCACGACGAACAGTTCAAACGTGACCATCGTCGAGACAGGATTGCCCGGCAACCCGAAAACCGGCTTGCCCTTGCACCAGGCGAATACAGCGGGCTTTCCCGGACGAATGGCAACCGCATCGAAAAAGATTTCCGCGCCCAGGTCGTGCAAGACCGTTTCGACCAGATCGTAGCGGCCCACCGATACGCCGCCGCTGAGAATCAGCATATCCGTCTCGAGGCCACGCTCGATCCGCGCTCGCAGATCGGCTACGTCATCGCGGGCGCTGCCCTCGATGATCGGCTCGCCGCCGGCGAGCGCCACTTGCGCCGCCAGCGAAACGCTGTTGCTATTGCGAATCTGATAAGGACCGGGAGCGCCATCGACCGGGACCAGCTCGTCGCCCGTGGAAACAATCGCCACACACGGGCGACGGGCGACGCGAAGATGCGCGTGACCGACCTCGGCTGCCATGGCGATTTCCGTGAAGCTGAGCCGCGTGCCGCGCGTGAGCACCGTCTCGCCGATGCGACATTCGGCGCCGGCGAGGACGTAATGCTGCCCGGGACGAACCGGCTGCGACAAAATGATCGTGTCGCCCTCCGCGCGCGTATGCTCCAGCATCACCACGGCGTTCGCTCCGCGCGGCAGCGCCGCGCCCGTGAGAATGCGCACACATTCGCCGGCGCCTACCGTGCCCTCGAAAGCGACTCCCGCGCGGCTTTCGCCGATCAAGCGGAGGCGCGCGCCGGCTTCCTGGGCGTCGGCGGCGCGCAAGGCGTAGCCGTCGCGAATCGAGCGGTCAAAAGGCGGGTAGTTGCGGTCGGCGGTAACGTCTTCCGCCAGAATGCGGCCGAGCGCCGTGGCCGGGCGGTGCGCGATGTCCACGGTCGTGGCCCCGTGAACGCGAGGGTCATACGCGGCGCGCGATCCGATTACCTCGATCACTTTGGCGCGCGCGGCTTCGAAGGAAAGCATGTCGGATGCGGTCCAGTTAAATTATAGGCTCAGATCCAGGACGAGAGCTTCGTCCCGCGCGGCACGATCGTCGCGTCGCGGTCCGGCCCCGTGGAAACCATGCCGATTTCGACCTGCAACTCGTCGGAGATGAAATTCAGGTAATCGCGCGCGGCGGTCGGCAAATCCCGCAGGTCTCGAACTCCCGCGGTGCTCTTCTGCCAGCCCGGCAGGGTGCGGTATTCCGGCTCGATTTGCGAAAGGGTTTCGGCGTCCGGGGGAATCGCGGAAATCGCGACGCCTTTCAGGCGATAGCCGGTGCAGATTTTGATTTCGGGCTGGCCGTCGAAAACGTCCAGCTTGGTTACCACGAGCGAATCGATGCCGTTGACCATTTTGGCGTAGCGCAAGACGGCCAGGTCGAGCCAGCCGCAACGCCGCGGCCGCCCGGTGACGGCGCCGAATTCGTTGCCGCGGGCGCGCACAGCTTCGGCGTCCGAGCCGTGCATTTCCGTCGGGAACGGGCCGCTGCCGACGCGCGTTGTATATGCCTTGGTGACGCCCAGCACGCCGGTAATGCGCGTGGGCGCGACGCCGAGACCCGTGGCCGCGCCGCCGGACGTGGCGCTCGAAGACGTGACGAATGGATACGTGCCGTGGTCGATATCGAGCATGGTGCCCTGCGCGCCTTCAAAGAGCACGCTTTCGCCGCGATCGAGCGCCTCGTTGAGCAGAACGGCCGTATCGGTCACCAGGCCGCGAATGTGCGCGGCGAGCTCCTGGTACTGTTCCAGCACGCCGGAAGGATCGAGCGGATGGCCGTAGGCCGCCTGGCTGATGGCGTTCTTTTCCGCCATCACGCGCTCCAGCTTGGCGCGGAAACATTCGGGCTCGAGCATGTCGCACACGCGAATGCCCCGGCGCGCCATTTTGTCCTCGTACGCGGGGCCGATGCCGCGCGAGGTGGTGCCGATCTTCGCCGCGCCGAGGGCCGCCTCGGAGGCCTGATCCATTTCGCGGTGATACGGGAAAATCAGGTGCGCGCGATTGCTGAGGAACAAGCAGCCGCGAACGTCGATGCCGGAGCGCTTCAGGTTCTCGAGTTCGCCGACCAGCGCGGCCGGATCGACCACCGTCCCCGCGCCAATGACGGCTTTCTTTCCCGGGCGCAAGATGCCGCTGGGAACCAGTTGCAGCACAAACCGGCGGTCGCCGAAGATAACGGTGTGGCCGGCATTGTGTCCGCCAGCGTAGCGCGCCGTGAAATCAAAGGAAGAGGCCAGGTAATCGACCACCTTGCCCTTCCCTTCATCGCCCCATTGTGCGCCCACCACGGCGATGGCTTTCGTTCGGACGTTTTCCGGCACTTGCGTCACTCCAAAATCAGGAATCGCGCTGCCCGCTGCGGCGCGCACTTGAGGCACAACAGGAAAGCTGCGGAAAAACCAAATAACCATCCTACGCTGGGGTCTCGCGGAAGGCAAGGCCGTGTTTTGCGGCACCCGGGAGCGCGGCGTCGCGCTTCAGCGGCGCGCACGACGACAGCCTGCCAGTGAACTGAAAACCGATTCGGGGATTCAGGCCTTGCCGAAAATCTTGTCCGCCAAATCGGCGGCGACCGGCACGCGGAACTGTTCGTGCTGGTACGCCTTGATCATCAGCACAATCCAGAGGACGAACGCGGTCAGGTCAATCAGCCCGAGCAGCGCCGAGCCGAGCGAAAAAATCCCAAAGCCGCCGGCAAACAAGCTCAGCCCGAAGAACACGCCGATCACAAACGACAAAATGTGCAACCCACCGAACACGACAATCGATTGCGCCGCGTGGTAGCGCACGAATGGGCGCTTGTCCACAAAATAGAAAATGATCCCGGTGATCCATCCGACCAGATAGCACAGCAAACCGGCGACGTTTTCCGACATTTGCGACTGGGCGGGAACGGCGGCAGCCGGACTGCCGGTCGCGCCCGTTTGCGGCGTTCCACAAGCGGGGCAGAATGCCGCGTTGTCCGCGACGCTGGCTCCGCACTTTGTGCAAAAGGCCATGACACACCTCCGGGAGGAACTTCGGTGGCAGGGAGACTAGCAAAGCGGCGGTGAATGAGCAAGCAAGATCATGCCACGGCGGGTGCGAGCCAAAACGACGGCGGATACGGCGCAATGCACGGCATGCGACCGTAAAACACGCCGGCGAAATTGTTATCAATTGAAAGGATTTCGCGTCAATGTACGGGGCCGATGGTGGTCTCGCGGCTGAGTGTTATACTTTGCTCGCTGGTTGTTCTCACGATGCGGAAGTGGCGGAATTGGCAGACGCGCCAGCCTTAGGAGCTGGTGGCCGCAAGGCCGTAGGGGTTCGAGTCCCTTCTTCCGCACCAACTGAGAGGCCAGCTCGGCGGATTCTTACCGTTTGACGGTTTGTTCCTGCAAATTCCATTCCGCGCGCGGAATGCGCGGCATCTCGAACAGATCGGAAGTGCGCGCGTACCAGCCAGTGCCGTGCATGCGTCCGATGAGGTGAAGATTGGGCGTGTCGATGTAGCATTTGGCGGGATCAAGCACCAGATCGTCACGAACGTGCATGGCCAACACGCTCCCAAGCACCAGCTCCTGATGAGGTCCCAACTCGACAATCTGGATCAGCGAACATTCCATCGCAACGGGACTTGCGGCAATTCGCGGCGGAGCCACGCGGGTTGACGGGAGCGTGGGCAATTGAGCTTCGGCGAGTTCGTTGACCTCGGGCTCAAACTCGATCGCGGTGACGTTCATCGCGGCGGCGGTTTCCTCCGACACCAGATTGACGACGAACTCGCGTGTTTCGGCGATATTCCGCCGCGTGTCCTTGGGGCGACCAGGCTCGTGGCTGCCGATTCCGATTCCGACCACGGGAGGATCGCCGGAAAGCACGTTGAAAAACGAGAATGGCGCCGCGTTCAGGCGCCCATCCGCGTTGCGGCTTACGATCCAGGCAATGGGTCGCGGAGTGACTGTCGAAACCATGAGCTTGTATCGATCTCTGGGTGAAACGGACGCGAAGTCGAACAGCATAAACGCTCCTCTTACTCAGCGGACGAATTTGCAATATTCGCGAAAGCCGGGCAGGCGGCGCGTCGATTTCACGCGTGCGCGCGGACAGCGTCGAGCACCCAGAAATTCGGGCCGCGCTCGGCTTCGAGCTTGGCAAGCAGCTCGCGGTGAATTTCGCGGACGCGCGCGCGTGATGGCTTCCGAGCGGTCAACTTCCTCGATTTGCAGGCTGGTCTTATCCTCATAGAGGTGCTCGCCGATTAGGCGGGCGCGTTCGTCATACGGCCAGATGAAGGCTTGGCGGCTATGAACGTGATAGAGGCGATCGGGTCGCTCGACTTCATAGCCGATGGCCTGCAAATCGGAACCGATGGCGAGCTGGTGAAAGGTAATTTCATCGCAGATTCCCCAATCCTCGACCGCGAGACGGTCATCGGAATGCCACAGCACAGCTTCGCCGACGCTGTTATAGAAGGCCAGCACGCCGGCTTTGCCTTCGATGACGGCGGGACTTTTGCCCCAGGTGACGCGATAGACGGGATGATCGACCATCATGTCCGGCGCGACGATTTTGCCGTACTCGCCGGCACCTTCGAGGTGAACGTGCCGCCAGAAATTGAGGAGGATGGCGCGATGCAGCGGATTGGTGGTGCGCGCCAGAAGCGCGGCGGTGGGCTTCATGCAGTCGTAAACGGCCTGCTCGAATCGGTTCATTGGGGCTCCCGTGGCCTGAACGCGAAGATATGGGATCAGCAGAAACTATATAACAGATGCCGCGCCCATAGCGCGGCGCGCCGAAAGAACGCGACAGCCGCGCGGGAGATTGGCACAGCGGCAAACGAACCATTTAGTCGAGGCTTGCAAGCGCGCCCGGCTGGGCGGCGAGAAACTCGGCGGGAACGTCATCGAAGCTCGCGACGCGGACGCGCGTGAAGGCGCTCACGATGGCAGTAACTACGAAATTGAAGCAAAGGCCGACAAACCCGGCGTTCAGGCCGTAGTAAGGATCGCGGCCCGAGAGCGTCAGCGCAGCGGCGATCGCGATGCCGGTGGCCAGCCCGGCGAAAACGCCGGAGGTGGTGGCGCGGCGGGAAAACAGGCCGAGGAACGTGCCAGGAATCAACTGCGCGACGCCGTTGACGCCCACCAGATAGAGGGAGACGAGGCTGACGGAACTGTACATGGCCAGCAGGAGGGCGCCCGCCGTCAGCACAAGCACGATGAGCCTCGAGAGCGTCGCGGTCTGCTGTTCGCTCATGCGCGGCGCGAATATGGGGCGGACTAAATTTTTCGCGTATAGCGTGGCGGCACAGAGGAGTTGAATGGCGGCCGCCACCATGGCGGTGAGCGCCCCGGCGCCGCCGATGATGCCCAGGAACCAGGCGGGAAACGTCTTGCGAACGATCATCAGCATCGAAAGGTCGCCATCGCGAAGGCCGGGCAGGACCAGGACGGCGGTGAGGCCGACGAACAGCATCAGCGGCAGGGCCAACGCGTAAAGAGGCATCAGCACGGCATTGCGGCGCAGGATATCGCCGTTTTTTGCGGTGAACGTGGCGGCGAAGAAGTGCGGCCACATATAAAAGCCGACCGAGCTGACGAGGACGGTCGAAATGTACCAAGCGTGACCGAGGTTAGGAGTGTTGCCGGGCATCACCAGGTGAGCGGGTTTCTGGCGCACCATCGCGGCGAACATTTTGCCGATGCCGCCGAAGTAGAAATGCGGCACGGCAAAACCGATGAACACGGCGGCGGAGATGAGCAGCAAGTCCTTCACGATGCTGACCCAGGCAACGCCTCGAACGCCGCTGACGAACACGAATCCGGCCACCAGAGCAAAGCCAATGACCATCGCCGGCGTGCGGGTGACTCCTCCGTAGCTCGCTTCCTCGACGATCAGGCCAAGGCCGGTAAGCTGCAATTGCAGATACGGAATGAGGCAGACAACGCCAAGCAAGGCCACGAACGCGGCGAGGAGCTTGCTGCCGTAGCGGACCTGGAAGAAGTCCGCCTGCGTCTGCATGCGGTGATTTCGTCCCACTTCCCAGATGAGAGGAAGGATGAAGAATCCAACGACGCAGCCCAAAGGCCAGTATCCGACCACATACAGAACGGGCGCGCCGCGCGAATAGGCCCAGCCGCTCGCGCCGAGGAAGGTGTATGCGGTGAACATCTCGCCGGCCATGAGCAGCCAGACGAGCACCAATCCCAATCCCCGACCGGCGCAGGCCCACTGTTCCAGGTCCATTTGACGGCGGCGGCGCGCCGCGAAGCCGATCAGCGAGCCGAATAGGACGATGATCGAGATGGTGGTGAGCGCGATGAGGCTGGGACTCAATCGGCACCGCCTTGTTCCCCGGGAAGAACCGCTCTCGCTGCGCCGCCCGTCTTGCCCTGCGATGCGAGCTGGCGGCGAGATTCGATGCGCAGCGCGCACCACAAGCAAACGGGCGCGAGAATCATCCACAAAATCACCCAGAAGAAGTTGAACGGCAGGCCGAAAACGATGGGGTAGATGCGGTCCCACAACGAAACGGTGAAGCAACTGGCGGCGAACGGAATGAGGCCGAGAAGAATGGATGCGGTAGCAGGTCGTTTCATTCCAGCCTCCGGCGCGGGGTTGCGGGATTGTAGCAGGATCAAGACGCCCGTGAAACGGCGCTTCGCGCAATCCGGAATCGTTTGACACTGGCGCCGAGGGCGTGCTACTTAGCGCCACGGGTCGAATGCCTTGGGTGAACACCGGGAACTCGAAAGTGCAGAGCGCAGCGAGGAGGGCGAAGATGAAGATGGATCGCAGGAAATTCCTCGAAAGTTCGTCGATGCTTTTGTCCGCGGGCGCGCTCGGAGCGGCCGCGGGACCCATGGCAGACATGGCGGGGGCGCGAGCGTCCGAAATAGTGCCGCACAAATATCGATTGATCGCCACGGAAGAGGCCTTCGCCACGCCCGAGCAGGTAGAAAGTTTTCGCCACATGGCGGCGACGGAGTGGAACGATCCGGACGTGGTGATGTGGCGCGGATTCCTGGACAACAAGCTACTCCTCGGGCGATTGCTCGATCTGGAGCACGAGCGGCTGAGCATCATGGACCAGACGGGCGTCGATATGCACGTGCTGTCGCTGACCGCGCCGGGGGTGCAGATGATGGATGCGGACGCTGGCACGGCAATGGCAGCTTCCGCGAACGATATGCTAGCGGAAGTGATCAAGCGGCATCCGACGCGCTTTGCCGGACTGGCGAGTTTCGTGCCGCAGGACCCGAACCGCGCGGCCAAGGAAATCGAACGCGCGATGAGCAAGCTGAAGTTGAATGGGCTGATCGTCAATTCGCATACGAACGGCGAGTACCTGGACGATCCGAAGTTTTATCCGATATTCGAAGCGGCCGTTGCACACAACGCGGCGATCTACATCCATCCGCGAAATCTGCCGCAGCACGCCGACGATATTTTGCAAGGCGCGCTGAATCTGGACGGCGCGATCTGGGGATTCCAAGCGGAAACGGGGTTGCATGCGATGCGGCTAATCGTTGCGGGTGTTTTCGACCGCTATCCGAACCTGAAGGTCGTGCTAGGGCACATGGGCGAGGCGGTACCGTACTGGCTCTATCGCATCGACTACATGTACAACGTGTACACGAGCCGGCGTCCGGAGCTGCGCAAGATCAAAGGGAAGCCCAGCGAGTACGTGAAGAGCAATTTCCTGATTACGACGAGCGGCGTCAATTTCCATCCCACGCTGAAGTATTGCCACGAAGTGCTGGGGCCGGAAAACATCATGTTCGCCATTGACTATCCGTATCAGGAATCGGGCGAGGCCGCACATTTCATGCAGACGGCTCCGCTGCCGCCGGAGGATATGGAAAAGATCACGCATGGCAATGCCGAGCGCATCTTCCACATCACGCCGCCGGCCGCCAGCTAGCGGGAAGCAATGTCAGGGTGGTTGGGACTTGCGAACTCTATGGATAGCCTCGAAATCCCGACGGGCCGACCGTCATTAAGCGTCCGGCCAGGGCTTGTCCTTGCGCTGCTCGTCGTCGCATTCTTCGCCATCCTGAATTTCACGCGGCACGGATACTTTCTAGCCACGAGCTCCGCTCCCGTGAAATGGGCGGTCTTCGCAATTGCCGCCGCCGGAGTATGTTTGGGCTGGTATTTCACCTATGTAGAACGTACGTTCGGCTGGCCAGTGCGAATATGGGTTGCCTTAGGCGGCGCCATTGCAATCACGCTTTCACTACCCGCTTACGTTCTCTCTGCGGCCGTGCCTTACAAATACATCCTTGCGTCTACTCTGCTTTCCGCGATCGCGCCTCCTCTGTATCGGTGGCAGGCAATGCTCGCAGCCATCGGTTTACTGGCGTCGTTCTTGGGTCGGAGCCGCTCACGCGTCGCGTTTGTCCTTGCGGGAACGCTCATGATTGCGTTGTGGAATTAGTCTCGGAGAGGCTAGGTGACGCATCCTTCGCAGCGTTCGCGAACGGTGCAGATTTCGACGCCGTCGGCTCCATCGCGAAAATGATGATCGTCGCCTGCCGTTTCGCACGACGGGCCTTCGCTGCGCTGAGCCGAGCCGAAGGGAGCCGCGCCGTAAAGAACGCTTCTGCTTCAGGAGGACGGAGCTTCAGCTCCGTCGTAAAACGGTGCGACGAAGTCGCACACCTTTCGCGCTGCCCCATCCGCGCGAAGCCCTCTCCTCCTAGGCACTCGCCACTGCATGCGACCGCCGTTACAATGCTGGGTCCAAGGAGCACCATGCCGACACGCGAGGAAGCCTGGCAACTGGTCTGCGAATACACGCAGTCGGAATCGCTGCGCAGACACATGCTGGCGGTGGAAACGTGCGTTCGCGCGTACGCACGAAAATTCGGAGCGGACGAGGAAACGTGGGGCGTGGCGGCCCTGCTGCACGATTTCGACTACGAGCGCTGGCCAAACGCCGAGCACGCGCCGGATCGCGAGCATCCCGCCGAAGGCGCGAAGATTCTGCGGGAGCGCGGTTACCCGGAAGAGATCGTCCGCGCGATCCTTTCCCATGCGGATTACTGCAACGTGCGGCGCGAGTCGCAACTGGAGCATGTGCTGTTCGCTTGCGACGAGCTGGCGGGATTTCTGACGGCGTGCACGTACGTGCGTCCGTCGAAGAGCATCCTCGACCTAGAAGTGGAGTCGGTGAAGAAGCGGATGAAGGACAAAGCGTTCGCGAGAGGGGTTTCGCGTGAGGATGTCCGCAAAGGCGCGGAAGAGCTGGGTGTCCCGCTCGAGGAACACATCGCGTTTTGCATCGAGGCGCTGCGGGAAAACGCGGACGCTCTCGGGCTGCGCGGCGACGTGCCTGCCGCGTCGCGGGATTCGTAGCGGTCGGCCGGCGCGCTGGTTCGCATACACCGCGAAGCGCGCAGCACGCTGCAAGTGCGAAAGCCGCATGTTAAAATCCGAGCCATGCGGTACCCGCCGCGCGGAAGATGCCGCCGCGTGCTTCGGCAGAAAGGAACGAGCTTGCGATCGGACGGCCTGAAGGCTCTCCTTCCCCGGCTAAAGCCGGGGCTTACACGAGCGAGAACCGAAGACTCCGCCCGTCACACGGTGGAGAGCGGGAGAAATGCGGGCGGCGCGACTTAACTGCTTGAGACGGGCCGGTTCGCCGCAGCACGCGGCGCGACGGCTTGCCCATACCAACCCCTTGGAGGCTTTGATGAAGAAAATTTGCGCAACCGTGTTGGGCGTAACTGCTGTTCTGCTGCTCGCGAGCGTCGCGCATGCGCAGGTGTCGCTCAACGCGGCGCGAGTCGGTGGCCAGGACACCGAAGCACTGGCCAAATTCTACGAAAAGGCGTTCGGCATGCAGGAAGTGAATCGCATCAGCGTGCCCACCGGCGCGGAGATTTTTCTCAATTTTGGCGCAACGCCGGAAGCCGCGAAGGCCAACAAAGCGGTGCCGATCGTCATCATGCACCGGTCATCGGACGACCTGAAAGATCCCGTGCCGCATCTCGTCCTCAATGTCACCAATATGGCCGCGACCGTTAAAGCCGTCAAAGCCGCTGGCGGCTCGATGGCTGGCGAACCTCGCGCCTTCGGCAATACAGGCATCATGATTGGCATCGCGATCGATCCGGCCGGCAATCGCATTGAAATGATCCAGCGCCCATAATTCAGCGCGCCGCGGAGCTTTCTTGATTTTCCTCAGAAGATGCCGCGGCTAAACGCCGAAAATCGGCGGGGACGTCTTTAGCGCCCCCGCCGAATCGCGGGATCCTCTCCAAGCAGCAACATCCCAGCGCCCGCTTTGGCACCGCAGGCTCCAACCAATCGCCGCCCAAAAGATTGGTACGGGACTGGCGCATGCAACTCGGAGGTTCACCGCGCCTCTGCTTCGTTCTGGAACACCCGAAGTCCCACTCGGTGTTACCCTTACGAACTTACCCTCTCGTCCTATCGCGCAGTTTCCAATCGCGATGCTACTCTTGGACAGCGCCCACCGGAGGGGTGTGTGATCGATCCTTTGCCATCGGACGAGCAGATACCGCAGAAGCGGCGCAGCACGCGCATTGTCCAAGCCGTGCCGATCATCGTGACGGGGGTGGACGCTCTCGGCCAGCCGTTCAAGGAGCGCACCACCACGGTGATGATCAACTGCCACGGCTGCAAATACCAGTCGAAGCATTACGTTCCCAAAAATTCGCAAATCACTCTGGAGATCCCGCGCGCCGATCGCGGATTGCCGCCGAGAACGGCGCAGGGCCGCGTGGTATGGGTGCAGCGGCCGCGAACCGTTCGCGAGCTTTTTCAGATCGGCCTCGATTTCGAGGTTCCGGGAAACATTTGGGGCATCGCGTTTCCGCCGCAAGACTGGTTCCCGTATCCGAACGACGAGCAGGCTGCCGAGCCGCAAGAAGAAATCGAAATTCCATCTGCAGAGATACCGGCGGCTGAAACGGCCGAGCCTCAAGTGCGTGAGGAGATGCCGGCCACCGATGCGCCTGATGCGAAGATTCACGTTGTTCCGTCTCCCGCTCCGTCGGCGGAAGCGCAAGCGGCCGTCGCGAAGCACGTGGCGCAAATCGTCTCGGATGCCAGAGAAAATCTGGAAAAGTCTGTTCGCAAGAGCGCGCATTCGGCGGTCAACGAAGAAATGGCCATCGTGCGGCAGCAGCTTGATGTGCAGCTGCATGAAGCGGTCGAGCATGCGATCAAGGTTTCGATGGAGCGGGTCTCCGAATCGACGGTCAAACGCGTCGTCCAACAGGCAGCCGAGCGTGCCTCGGCAATCGTCGACGAGGCCCGGAAAGCCAGTGCCCTTTCGGCCGATACGCTGGACACCAAGATTCGACAGGCGGTGCAAGAGGCGGTAACGCACGCAGCCGAAGAAACCTCGCAAAAGGCCGCGCAGCAGGCGGCCGCGCTGAATTTAAAGCAAACGGTCGAAGCGGCGGTCGAGCGCATCCTTACCGAACGCGAAGCCAGATCACCCTCATTGCGCGTTCTTTCGTCGCCCGAAGCCGCGCAGCAGCAGCTTGGCGAATGGAAGAAAAGTCTCGAAGAAACGGCCCGGAACGTCCGCCAGCAAACAGCCGAACAGTTGCGAGCCGATTCCGAGGCTGCCAGCCAGCAATGGAAGCACGCGTTGGATGCGGCGGCATCGAACGCTTCGGAAAGGCTCAGCCAGAAACTGGACGAAGCAGCTCGATCGGCTGCCGTCAAGGCCGAACAGGTCATCAGCGAACGTACCGCCGGCATTCATCAATCGATTGACGATGCCGTCGCCGGCGCGCAAGCCAGCATTCAGTCGCTCAGCGCCAGTCTGGAGCAGGAGCGGGCTCGCGCCGAGGCCGTCAGGTCGGACCTGCAACGCGCCGCGGATTCGACCGTCGCGCAAACGCGCCTGCGACTCGACGAACTGCTTGCTTCGCAGCAGGAGGAAATTAAGCGCCGGGCCGATCAGGCCGTCGCCGAGCGCGTGCAGCAAATCGAGCCGATGCTGCGCGATTCCGCGCAAGGCGCGATTTCTCAATTCACGGCGGAACTCGACCGGACCCTTTCCGCCAAGCGCGGCGAAGCGCAACAGGCGGCCGCCGAACTCGCTACCTCCCGTCAGCAGGCGGAGCAGTTGCAAAATGCGCTGCGCGAACAATTGAAACAGGCCGCCGAACGGGCCGCGCAAATCGAAACTTTCGTGCGCGAGCAGAGCGCGCGCGTCGCCGAGCAGACCGCTCAAATTCAAAATAGCGTGCGGGAAAAAGTGCGGGAAGCTTCGCAGCAGGCCATGCAGGAATCGCTGGCGAGGCTTCGTGAGGAAGCGCAAAAGTATCCCGCCGAAATCGAGCAAGCGTCGCGCGCGGTCGTTTCGAAATTCGAGGAAGAACTGGAGCAAAAGAGCACCGAGGCGCAGCACCGCACGTATGAGGAACTGCTGAAGGCTTCTGACTGGTATTCGAAGAAGGCGCATGCCTCGATGCAAGCCTCGCTGGAAAAGTCGGTCGAGCAGGCTAGCGCTGAGTTGCGCCACCGCGCCGCCGAGGTTTCCAGCCTGGTGGCATCGGAACTTGATCATTACGGCCGCACCTACGTGGAGCACAGCCGCGCGCAAATCGAGGAATCGGCCAAGGAAATCGCGGACCGCGAGCGCGCCAAGCTCGCGGAACGGGCGGAAATGGCGGGCGCCAGCTTCACGGATCGCGTCGAGCGCGTCACCGCCGAATCGCTCAAAAGATTCGAAGAAGCATCGCGCGCGGCGATCGAGAAAGCGCGCTCGGATGTCGAGTTCAATCGCGAGGCTTCGCTGACGCAGTTCCAAAAGAACCTGGACGAAATGATGATCAAGGGCGTGGAGCAGGCGCAGACCTACTTGCAATCACAGCTTGTGCCGCTGCTCGAACAATGGGAAAAGCACCGGCAGGACCAGTTCGCCGAATGGATGAAGCACGTCGAGAAATCTTCCAACGAGTCCATCGAGCAATTCAAGGCGCGCCTCGAAAACGCGTCCAATTCATGGTTGCTCGCTTCGGCAACGACGCTCGGCCAGCATTCGCAGGCGGTGCTTGATACGCTCGCAAAATCCGCCGAAAAGCGCATCCGCGACACGTGCGCGGAAGTGCTCGCCGGAATGGGCGACACGATCAAGGAGCGCCTCATGGGCATCTCCGGAAAATTCCAAGAAGAAGATGACGAGGACCATCCTCCGCGCGGCCCAAAATAGCTCAGCCGCGCCGCCGCTTTACGTCTCCTTCGCCGCCCGCAAATTTCGCTCCTTCTTTGGCAGCCGCTATAATGGATTATGGCCAACCAAGCATTTGTTTCCGTCTGGTGCGTCGACTTCCCGGAGGACCAAATTCTCAATCGGCTGGGCATGTTCCTAGCCACGATTCCCTTTTCCGCCGCGCGGCCGGGCATCGAACGCATCACCATTCGCGCGATCGACGCGTCCGAATCGCCCATTGTCGAGCAGGATTTTCGGGGTATGCCTATCGAGATCGCCGGTGCCACCGACTTTTTGAGCGGCTACGTTCACAGCGACTGTTCGTACGAAATAGGCTGCCACTGGGATTTGTGGGTATTCGATGCAGCATCGGGAACGTTTTCGCTGGATCCGCAGCACGTCGAAATTCTTTGCCATGGCGGCGATTACGACAATGGATACTGGGTGGAAAACGGCCATTTCCAGGCTTGCCTCGGCTTCGAGCATCTATTCACCGGCCATGCCGGGCTGCTCGGACCGGGCCGCCGCAAGACGGAGGCTGCAGTGAGCCTCGAGGAAGCCCGATTCATGGAAGCGATGGCCTGGCCGGAAAACCTCGACCGTTATCAGGAAAGAACGCGCGAAAACATTCGCAAGCTACTCGACTGGTCACAGCGAATGGCGAAAGCAGTGCCGGTGCAGCGCCTGCGGCTCTGGTCCGAGGGTGAAGAGGACTTCGAGGCGCGGCTGGATGAAATTCTGGCGTTACGTTGACCCCACGATTGCGGCGCGGATCGGCAAGGGGCGGAACGGGACTCTTTGTTTTTTCGAACCTTTCCTGAAGTCCATCGCGGCGTTAGAATCACAGCAGCACGGGCGGGCACATACTTTCTTCGATGGCGCTGAATCGACGCGCCGCAGGGCCGCGCGGGGGAAATAGACAGACTTTGGCTCTGTTGACATCCTTGAGCAAAGCCAGTGATGCTACAAGCGATACAGATTGAAACTCAGTCCGAGCAGCAGGGCTTGACGCACCTGCGTGCGCAGCGAGCGACCGGGCGCACGAGCCGAGAGC
>Ga0209061_1000839_pt1 | contig 63815 bp, 56 predicted proteins | sample Coa_R1_10_FD_187157 | JGI IMG/M metagenome (GOLD analysis project Ga0209061, IMG submission 187157) | Surface soil microbial communities from Centralia Pennsylvania, which are recovering from an underground coalmine fire - Coalmine... | ecosystem: Environmental > Terrestrial > Soil >... | reverse complement strand
CCCGAGCACCTTCACCCCGCCCGCCTCCGCGAACCAGTCCCGGGCCCGCTTACTCAGCCCCGCCGCCTCGATCGCCTCACCCGGCAGCAGCCCGGCCCGGATCCCCTCCCAGAACCGCACCCGCGCCGCCCTCGGCGCCGGCGGACGACCCCGCAATACCACAACCACAACGACCTCCCACATCAGGAAACCGTTGCAACCACCGATTGAATCCGCCTGCCCTATAGTTGCCCGTTATTTCCGCTTAGGCCCGATCTTCCGCGATCTTCGGGCTGCTGAGCCACATAGCTGAGCTGGCTGATGCCTGTGATCACGGAGTTCCCGCCGGGGCGGCCCGGGCCTGGCGCCGCCGCCGCGTCCGGGGCAAAGCGGCGGCCGGCAGCGCAGACGCAGCCTGCCGCGGCACCGGCGCGGTCCGCCGAGCCCGGGCGCTGAGCGAGGGAAGCGTCGTGGTCGATGTGGTGGCCGGCCGCCCGGTTACCGCTGCCCGGCTCGCTGGGCCGAAAGCAGCGGTATGGCCGCGATCTTCTCCTCGGTGAGCTCGTCCCAGCGGACGCCCGCCGCCGGCCGGGGCCGGTGACGGGCACGGCAGTCGATGATGCGCTCGGGCGTGACGATGAGGTCCACGGGGACGTCGTGGCCCGTCACCGGGATCGCCCCGGCCGGCAGCACCTGGAGCTCGTGCACGGTGGTGACGCACGCGGTGTCCGGCCCTATCAGCCCCGCCGCCGTGGCTAGCGCGAACTCCAGGTCGGCGAACCCGCCGCCCTTGCCGAGCCTGGCACCGTCCTCGTCGGCGGCGACGCAGCCCATCACCACCAGGTCCACCGGCGACAGGTCCGCCAGGCGGACCCGCCGGGCCGAACGCGCCGCGCCGCTGATCGAGGCAGCCTTGCGGGGCGGCTCGCTGAGATGGTCCGGGTCCAGGGCGAAGAAGGGCTCGGGCCCGGCCAGCCGCGGGACCGCCATGTACACGGTCTTGCCGTCGGTCAGCGCGCGCTGCCGCACCGGAAGCTGCGCCGAGTCCGGGTTGGCCTTGAGCGTCCGGGCCGCCCGCCACTCCGGCGTGCCGGCCAGCCGCCCGGCCGCCGCCTCGGCACCGGTGAAGTTGGGGATGCGCCCGGCCGCGCCGGGGAACCTGGCCACCCGCGCCGCGCTCATCGCGGACCACACCTGCACCCGCAGCGCCGCCTTGGCGGCCAGCACCTCCGCCGGCCCGCCGGCATCCCGGTCGTGACGCGGCGTGCGGCGGCTCATGTCACCATCGTCGCGCGTGCCCGCGACGCGGCCACGGTGCGGGCCGCCGCGTCCACCACCGCGTCAAGCCGGCGGCTGTGCGCGCCGCGCCAGAAGACCCGGCCGCAGCCGGTGCAGCGCGAGAACGCCTGGTAGGTGCGCCGGGTGCCCGGCGGCAGCGCGGAGGAGACCTCGGCCTTGCTGACCGGGGCCAGCGTCCCGTTGCACGCCGCGCAGCGCGTCCACGGCGCCAGCGGCGGCGCGAACCGGTCGAGGACGTCGTGCAGCTGGTCGTCGGGCCGCGCGCCGCGCACGTAGGCGCCCAGCCACAGCCTGCGGCGGCGCAGCAGGCCGCGGTCCCGGGTCAGCAGCACCCGCCGGCCCGCGTTCGCCCGCTCGATCAGCTCGTCGTCGTCGAGGTCGTTGGCGTAGGCGGCGTCCAGGCCCACCAGCCGCAGCAGGCGCGCGAGCGCACCCAGGTGGACGTCCAGGATGAACCGCGCCGACGGCAGCGGCTGCGGCCTGCGCACCGCGCCCGCGTACGCTACGTCCCCGGCGGCCAGCCGGTACCCGGGCGCGGCCGGCGTGCCGTTGACCGCGAGCTCGCCGACCTCGGGCAGCGGCACGCCGAGCGATTCCACCACGTGCCCGAGCGACGACGTCCCGTCGCACGGCACCCGCACCCGCCCGGCCCGGTTCCTGGGCGCGAGGAACATGCGCAGCTCGGCGGCGAAGCCAAGCTGCGCCGCCGGCCCGCCCATATCTGCAGCATCGCCCACCCGACCACACTATGGTGACCGGATGAAGCCGTTCCTGCTGCTGTCCATCCGTGCCGACGACCCCGCGGCCGACAACGAGTACGCCGCGTTCTGCGCCATGTCCGGGCTGACCGAACGCGAGCTGCGCCGGGTCCGGCTGGAGCGGCGCCCGCTCGGCGGCGTCGACCCGGGGGAGTGGTCCGGGATCCTGCTGGGCGGCGGCCCGTTCAACTACTCCGACCCGCCCCGGCGCAAATCCGCGGTGCAGCGCCGGGTCGAGGCCGACCTGCGCCGCCTGCTCGACGCCGTGGTCGGCGGCGACTTCCCGTTCCTCGGCGCCTGCTACGGCATCGGCGCGCTCGGCGTCCACCAGGGCGGCACCGTCGGCCGGCGCCACGCCGAGCCGGTCGGCTGCGTCCGGATCACCCTCACCGCCGCGGGCCGGGACGATCCGCTGACGAGCGGCCTGCCCGCCGCCTTCGACGCCTTCACCGGCCACAAGGAGGCGATCGACCGCCTGCCCGGCGACGCCGTGCTGCTGGCAACCTCCGCGGCCTGCCCGGTGCAGGCGTTCCGGGTCGGCTCGAACGTCTACGCCACCCAGTTCCATCCCGAGCTGGACGCGGCCGGCATGTGCACCCGGATCGACGTCTACAAGCACGCGGGCTACTTCCCGCCCGAGGCGGCCGAGGACCTTAAGGAACTGGCCCGCCGCAGCGCGGTCACCGCCCCCTCCGCCATCCTGCGCGCCTTCGTCCGGCGCCACGCCCGCCGTGATCCCGCTGCGGTGCGGTAACCGAGATGGCTCGCGGTGTCCCGGTGCCGGCCGCGGCCGGCACCGGGACGGCATCGCGGACGCTGTGTAACACTTTTAGGATATGCATCGGACGGTGACCGGCCACGAGGACCGCTGCGTCGCCCTCGCCGCCCAGTGGGTCCGCGACGGCAGGCGGCTGGACATGCAGGGCCTCGCCGACGAGCTCGGGATGTCGCGTACCACCCTGTTCCGTCACGTCGGCAGCCGGGAGGACCTGCTCAGCAAGGTCCTGCGGGTGCTGACCGAGCGGACCATGGCGGCCGCCGTGGCGCGGTGGGAGGCCGAGCGGCCCGACGGCGAGCTGCACACGCCGGGCACTCTCCGGCACCTGAACGCGATCGTCTCGCACGCCTCCGGCCTGCGCCGGCTGCTCGACGACGAGCCGGCGCTGACACTGCGCGTGCTGACCGACCCCCGGGGCCGGGTGCAGACCACGGTCACGGCCTTCGTCGAGGACCTGCTGCGCCGGGATATCGCCGAGTTCGGCCTGGTCCCGTTCATCGACCCGAGCGCCCTCGCCTACGCGGTCGTCCGGCTCGGCGAGTCGTTCCTGTACGCGGACGTGCTCGCGGCGCGCAAGCCCGACATCGACGTGGCCAACCGGCTCGTCGAGGCCCTGATCAAGGGCGTGCTGTCGTAGCGGCACGCCCCGGCCGCCCGGCCCGGCCGTCCCTGGGCGGCCGGGGGCGGCCGGGCGCCGCCCGCGGCCAGCCAGGCGCCGCCCGCGGTCAGGACGCCGTGCCCAGCTTGGCCAGCTCGGCCTGCACCATGGCCTCGTGCTCGGCCTCGTCCCGGCGGGCCTCCCGCGGCCGCCACCGTCCCCGCAGCAGCGGGATGCCGAGCAGGAAGAAGATGATGCCGCCGAAGCACACCCAGTACCAGGTCTTCCACTGGCCTGCGGTCTGGGCGGCGGCCTTGGTCACCGCGGCGCCGTGCGCCTTCAGGTAGGCGAACACGCCGGAGGGGACCCTGGACAGCGCGGTCAGCTGCGCCGAGTAGGGAGCCATGGCCGCCAGCTGCGCCGAGTACGGCGCGATCGTCTTCAGCTGCGCCGAGTACGGCGCGATCGTCCTCAGCTGCGCCGAGTACGGGGCGACGGTCTTCAGCGCCGGCGCGGCGGCGATCACGCCGTCGATGGCGGCCTTGTTGGCCGAGATCGTGGTCAGGATCCGCACGCCCTTCGCGCCGCCCCCGGCGGCGCTGATGGCCTGGGCCAGCAGCGCCGGCGGGATCGCGGCCGGGTTGGGGTAGGCGGCCAGCCTGGCGAACAGCGCCGGGTGGGCCTGGATCACCGCGAGCTCGGGCGCGAACTTCTGCGCGTTGGCGAGCTGGGTGGCGTCCTGCTGCGCGGTCGCCAGCACCTGCGGGGGGATCTTCTGGGCGGTGGCCAGCACCGCCGCCGGGATCGACCGCGCGGTCGTCACGACCTGCGGGGGGACCTGCTGCGCGGCCGCCACCACGCCGGGGTGCGCGCTGGCGAACGCCAGCTGGCTCTTGTACTGGGTCGCGTAGGCCGACACGGTCGCCCCGTAGTCCACCAGCGGGGTCACCGAGTTGATCACGACCGGGATGATCAGGAACGAGATGAAGACCACGATCCGGATGATCCAGCCCCAGATGGCCAGGCCGGTGGCGGTCAGCGCGGGGTTGCGGGCCTCCACGGTCTCGGTGAAGCTGGCCATCCACGGGGTGTAGGCCACGCCCAGGCCGAACGACAGCGCCGCCAGCATGATCGCCAGCGTGTAGTAGCCGGGATGGCGGCCGGCCTGCATCAGGTACACCACCGTCATCACCGCGGCCAGCACCCCGCCGACCACCATGAACGGCTTGCGCACCCGGAACCAGTCGGACACGAACCCGGTCAGGATCACCGCGATGACGTTGAACCCCCAGTTCCAGTTGCCCAGCCCGTTGGCGTCCTTGACGGTGAACCCGAACACGGTGGTCAGGTAGATGACGCTGAACCCGACGGCGGTGTAGTAGATCAGCAGCATCACCGACACGGCGATGGCGGAGACGATGATGTCCGGCTTGAGCAGCTGGCGGAACGGGTGCCGCAGCGCCGCCTCGATGTCCGCGTCGGACAGGCCCTTGGCCCGGGCCTCGATGAGGACCCGGTCCCGTATGGTCACCATGAGCTGGTTACGCAGCCGCGGCGACAGCTCGCGCAGCCCGGCCAGCGCGATCACGAACACCACCAGGCCGGCGATGCCGCAGATGCGGTACTCGTGGGTCCAGAACCGCGGGTCGGCGACGACCGCGGGGATGGTGGCGCTGCCCACCACCGCGACGATCAGGCTGCCCACCACCGGGCCGCTGGTCCAGAACCCCATGGCCGTGGCCCGGCCCACCTGCGGGGAGAAGTCGCGGATCAGCGCCGGGGTGGCCACCAGGCAGACACCCTCGACGAACCCGACCACGAACCCCTCGATGGCGAACGTCCACTTGTCGGTCGCGGCCGGGATGACGAACGCCACGAACACCCCGGTGAACAGCAGCCCGAACACCACCAGGTTGGCCCGGCCGAACCGGTCGGCAAGCCCGGCGAACACCGAGCCGAACGCCCCGATGAGGCTGCCGAACGCCAGCGTGACCACGTAGAACGTGAAGCTCATGTGCAGGTTGACCAGCAGCAGCGTGGACACCGAGCCGGCCACGTACAGCTCGTAGTACAGCGTGATCGTGGCCAGCACCGTGATCGCCAGGAAGATCACCCTGGGCACGGTGTCGGGATAGGAATCGAGCTGGCGGTGGGTGAGCGGGGCGAGCAGGCCGGGCCAGCCCGGCCTGGCGGGGCGGGCCGGAGCTGGCTGCGCAGTGGTTCCTGTCATGCGATCACTTCCCGTGCCGAACAGTCGGGAGCCGGGAGCCGGAGACGTCGCGCGCGTTACCTGACGGTAACTCCGGTGCAGGTAACAAATCAAGGATCTGTTTCACCGGCTGCCCGACGGCCGGCGGGTCGGCAGGCCGGCGTGGGACCCTACCGGGCGACCAGCGGCTTGGCGGCGGTCGCCGCGGCCTCCCGCGCGGACCCGGTCAGCACGCGCAGCGCGTCCGGCGGCAGGTAGGCCTGCACCGGGTCGCCCTGCGCCAGGTCCGGCCGCTGGCCGTCGTTCTGGATCAGCGCCTGCAGCGGCACCCCGGGCGCGAGGCGGAGCATCACCTCGGTGGCGGCGCCGAGGAACACCACCCGCTCGACCATGGCTGGCACCCGGTTGCGGCCCGCCGACCCGTGCGGCTCGACGCGCACCCGCTCCGGCCTGATCACCGCGTGCGCCCGGCCGCCGGACGCGCCGCAGCGCTCCGCGGTCAGCGGCCAGTCCCCGAGCCGGAGCGCGCCGGGCGAGGTCACCTCGACCTCCATCAGGTTCGCGGCGCCGAGGAAGTCGGCCACGTAGGTGTCAGCGGGCTCCTCGTAGACCTGCCGCGGGGTGCCGGCCTGCACGATCCGGCCCGCGTGCATCACGGCCAGCCGGTCGGACATGGTCAGCGCCTCCTCCTGGTCGTGGGTGACGTAGAGGAAGGTGACGCCGACCCGTTCCTGCAGCGCCTTCAGCTCCACCTTGAGCGAGCGGCGCAGCTTTGCGTCGAGCGCGCCCAGCGGCTCGTCCAGCAGCAGCACCGCCGGGTGGAGCACCAGCGCCCGGGCCAGCGCCACGCGCTGCTGCTGGCCGCCGGACAGCTGGCCGGGCCGCCGCTTCGCGAACGAGCTCATCTGGACCAGGTCGAGCGCCTCGTTCGCCCGGCGCCGCAGCTCCGCCTTGCCGATGCCGCGGTGCCGCAGCCCGAACGCCACGTTGCCGAACACGTCCAGGAACGGGAACAGCGCGTAGCTCTGGAACACCGTATTGACGTTGCGGCGGTGCGGCGGCACGTCCGACACGTCGGTGCCGTCGAGCAGGATCCGGCCCGAGGTCGGCCGCTCGAAGCCGGCGATCAGCCGGAGCGTGGTCGTCTTGCCGCAGCCGGAGGGGCCGAGCAGGGAGAAGAACTCGCCGCGGGCCACGGTCAGGTCGATGTTGTCGACCGCGGTCTCGGCGAACCTCTTGGTCAGCCCGACCAGCTCGATGCTTCCTCCGGCCACGGCGCACCTCCAGCTACGTGCCGCGTCTGCGGGCCCGCCGGCCTGCGGGCTTCCAGTCGAACCCGAGCTGAGCGGCCGCGAACAGCATCGCCAGCTCGTAGGCGCGCTGCGGCGGCACCCGGGGGTCGTCGAGCGCGATCTGCACCGCCAGGCCGTCGAGCAGGCCCGCCAGCGTGATCGTGAAGTCGTCCGCGTCCACCGGCGCGAACTCGCCAGCCTCCTGGCCGGCCTGCACGATGGAGCGGATGGCGTCCCGCCACCGCTCGTCGGACTTCTGCCGCACCGCGGCGACGCCCGGGTTCCGCGGCGAGAACGCCCACAGGTCCAGCCACAGCAGCCACCAGCTGCGCGGCTCCGGGTCGGTGCCCGGCAGGCAGGTCATCGCGATGATCTCCTCCAGCCGCCCGGCCGCGGACCCGATCCGCGCCAGCCGCCGCACGCCCTCGGCGTACCAGGTGTCCTCGGAGTAGGTGATCGCCTCGGTGAGCAGCTGGTCGCGGGTCTTGAAGTAGTAGATGACCAGCGCCGGGCTCGTCCCGGCGCGCTCGGCGACGTCGGCGATCCTGGTGTCGGCGTACCCCCGCTCCACGATGACCTCCAGCGCGGCCCGCAGCATCTGCTCCCGCCGCTGCTCCGCGACCTCCCGGGAATCCCGGTCATCGTGGCCGGCGCCGTCGCCAGCGCGCTCCTTCATCCGTCGACCTCGTTCCCTCCCCCGGCCCGCCCGCAAGGACTACGCTCGCGAGCCGGTTTCGCCTGCCGCTCCTTGTGGGAATCGTAGCAGCAATCTAGACTGAATGTTCAGTCAATCACCTGCGGACCGGGGAGCAAGCCCCGGCGACCACGGCGACCCCCGGAGGGCCCGATCTGATGGCGAGCAACGCGACCACGGCGGACTACGACGCGATCGTCGTCGGCGGCGGGCACAACGGGCTGGTCGCCGCCGCCTACCTGGCCCGCTCCGGCGCGCGCACGCTGGTGCTCGAGGCCCGGACGAAGACCGGGGGCGCCGCCACCACCGAGGCCCCGTGGCCGGACGCCCCCGACTTCCGCGTCACCCGGCTGTCCTACGTGATGTCGCTGCTGCCGCCGACCATCATCCGCGAGCTGGACCTGGAACGGCACGGCTACAAGGTCTTCCCGATGGGCCCCTACTACCAGGCGTTCCCGGAGGGCGGGTCGATCAAGCTCTACGCGGACGACGCGAAGCGGAACTACGACGAGGTCCGCCGCTGGTCGAGGCGGGACGCCGACGCGATGCCGCGCTGGGACGCCTGGCTGGCCGGGCTGGCCGACGTGCTCGGCCCGCTGCTGCTGACCGTCCCGCCCAGGCTCGGCTCCCGCCGGCCCAGGGACGTCAAGGAGACGCTGAAGCTGGCCTGGCGGCACCGCGGCCTCGACGTGCGCACGATCGCGGACGTGACCAGGCTGATGACGATGTCGATCGCCGACCTGCTCGACGACTGGTTCGTGTCTCCGCAGGTCAAGGGGGCGCTCGCGGTCAACGGGGTGATCGGCACCTGGGCGGGCCCCTACGAGCCCGGCACCGCCTACGTGATGGCGCACCACTCGATCGGCGACGTCGGCGACGGCCACCTGGGCAACTGGGGCTTCCCCGAGGGCGGCATGGGCGCGGTGGCCGACGCGATCGCCGGCGCCGCCCGCGCGGCCGGCGCCGAGATCCGCACCGCGGCGCGGGTGCGGAAGCTGCTGGTCAAGGGCGGCCGGGCGGCCGGGGTCGTCCTCGACGACGGCCGGGAGATCGCCGCCGGCGTGGTGGTCACCTCGCTGCACCCGCGCACCGCGTTCCTCGACCACGTGGGCGAGCAGAACCTGCCCGACGACTTCGTGGCCGACATCAAGCGCTGGAAGACCCGCAGCGGCGTGGTCAAGATCAACCTGGCGCTGGCCGAACTGCCCGACTTCACCGCCGACCCGGGCACCGGCCTGCAGGAGCACCACACCGGCTCGGTGGAGATGGCGCCGTCCATGCCCTATATCGAGCAGGCGTTCACCGACGCGCGCAACGGCCGGCCCGCGGCCAGGCCGTTCAGCGACGGCGTCATCCCGACCGCCTTCGACACCACGCTGTGCCCGGACGGGTACCACATCATGTCGCTGTTCACCCAGTGGGTGCCGTCGGACTGGAGCCAGCAGCCGCATGCCGAGGAGCTCCGGGCCTACGCGGACCGCATGATCGACTGCTACAACGAGGTGGCGCCGAACTTCAAGGGCTCCATCCTGCGCGCCGACATCGTGGGCCCGTACCAGATGGAGCAGGAGTACGGGCTGATCGGCGGCAACATCTTCCACGGCGAGCTGTCGCTGGAGCAGCTGTTCCACATGCGCCCGGCGCCCGGGTACGCGGACTACCGCACCCCGGTGCCCGGCCTGTACTACGCGAGCTCCGCCACCCACGGCGGCGGCGGGGTGTGCGGCATCCCCGGCATGCAGGCCGCCCGCGCCGCCATCGCCGACCGCAAGGCGTCCCGCCGCCGCGGCCGTGGCTGAGGCGCCGCCCGCCGCGGCGCCCGACCCCGCGGCCCGGCCGGCCGCCGCGCTGACCGCGATGCTGGAGGCGCGCAGCGTCGCGCTGGTCGGCGCCAGCGACAGGCCGGGCAGCCTCGGCGCCCGGATGGTCGCCGAGCTGGCCCGCAGCCCGTCCCGGCCGCGCAGCTACCTGGTCAATCCCCGGCACCGCGAGATCAACGGCGTGCCGTGCCTGCCGAGCCTCGCCGACCTGCCGGAGGCGGCGGACCTGGTGCTGCTCGCCGTGCCCGACGCCGCCCTTGCCGAGCAGCTCGAGCTGGCGGCACGCACCGGCGCTCGTTCGGCGGTCATCTTCGGGAACGCGGTGGACCCGCCCGGCGCGCCCGGGCTGAGGAACCGGCTGGCCGCGACCGCCAGGCGGGCCGGCATGGCGGTCTGCGGCGCGGGATGCATGGGGTTCGTCAACGTGGCCCGCGGGCTGCGCGCCATCGGGTACGCCGAGCCGGACCCGCTGCCCGCCGGCCCGGTGGCCCTGGTCACCCACTCCGGGTCGGTGTTCTCCGCGCTGCTGCGGGCGCGCCGGGGGTTCGGCTTCACCGTGGCCGTCTCCTCCGGCCAGGAGCTGGTCACCACCGCCGCCGCGTACGCGCGCTACGCGCTCGCGCTGCCGGAGACCCGGGTGCTGGCGCTGGTGCTCGAGGCGATCAGGGACGCCGCGCAGCTGCGCGCGGTGCTGGAGGCGGCGCGGCGCCGCGACGTGCCGGTGGTGCTGCTGCCGGTGGGCGGGTCGGCGGCCGGCAGCGCGCTGGTGACCGCGCACTCCGGCGCGCTGGCCGCCGCCGACGGCGCGTGGCAGGCGCTGGCCCGCGGCCACGGCGTGCACCGGGTGGCCGACCTGGCCGAGCTGGCCGACACGCTGGAGCTGTTCGCGGCGGGCCGCCGCGCCGCCGCGGGCGCGCCCGGCATCGCCACCGTGCACGACTCCGGCCTGGAACGCGCGCACCTGGCCGACCTGGCCGCCGGCCTCGGCGTGCCGTTCGCCCCCATCGGCGCGGGCACCAGGCGACGGCTGGCCGCCGCGCTCGACCCCGGCCTGGAGCCGGGCAACCCGCTGGACGTGTGGGGCACCGGCCGGGACGCCGAGGCCCTGGTCACCAGCTGCCTGGCCGCGCTGGCCGGCGACCCGGCGGTGGCCGCGGCCGCGCTGGCCGTCGACCTGGTCCCGGAGCCCGACGGCGACCAGTCCTACCCGCGGGCCGTGCTCGCCGCCGCGGCCCGCACCGCCAAGCCGGTCGCCGTGCTCGCCGGGCTGCCCGCCGCCGTCGACCCCGCCGCCGCCGCGCGGCTGCGCGCCGCCGGGGTGCCGGTGCTGGAGGGCGCCCGCACCGGCCTGCTGGCGCTGCGCCACCTGCTCGACCACGCCGGGCCCGCCCGGCCGCCTCCGGCCGCGCCGCCGCCGCCGGTCCCCGAACGCCGCCGCCGCTGGGCCCGGGCGCTGCGCGGCGCCCCGGCAGCCGCGACGCTGTTCGGCATGCTGCGCGACTACGGCATCCCGGCGGTGCGCGCCCAGCCCGCCGCCACCCGCGCCGGGGCGGTCAGGGCCGCGGCCGCGATCGGGTACCCGGTCGTGCTCAAGACCGACGCGCCGGGCATCGCGCACAAGTCAGACGTCGGCGGCGTCCGCCTCGGCCTGGACGGCCCCGAGCCGGTCGCCGCCGCGTACGACGAGCTGGCCGCCCGCCTGGGCCCGCGGGTGCTGGTGTGCCAGACCGCGCCCCCGGGCACCGAGCTGGCCCTGGGCATCGCCCGCGACCCCGCCCTGGGCCCGCTCATCGTGATCGGCGCCGGGGGAGTGCTCGTCGAGTTCTTGACCGAACGAGCCGTGGTGCTTCCTCACCTCACCCGGTCTGCCGCGCTGGCGATCCTGGCCGAGCTGCGCGTCGGCACGCTGCTGGCCGGGTTCCGCGGCCGGCCGCCTGCCGACCTCGGCGCGGCCGCCGCGGCGATCACCGCGCTGTCCGCGCTGGCCTGCGAGCTCGGCGACGCGCTCGAAGCCCTGGACGTCAACCCGCTGGTCTGCGGCCCGTCCGGCGCCGTCGCCGCCGACGTCCTCGCCGTGCCGGGAAATGTCGGCGCCGCCGGGTAGCGTGGCCGTGTGCTGGAGGAGTTCCATCCCGCCGTCCGGACCTGGTTCGAGCGGCGGTTCCCGGCCGGCCCCACCCGGCCGCAGGCCGAGGGCTGGCGCCAGATAGCGGCGGGCAGGCACACGCTGATCGCGGCCCCCACCGGGTCCGGCAAGACGCTCGCCGCGTTCGCGGTCTGCATCGACCGCCGCTACCGCGCGCACCAGGCCGCCACGGCCCCCCCCGCCGTCCCGGACCGCCCCCCTCCCGGCCCGCGGGTCGTCTACGTGTCGCCGCTGAAGGCGCTGGCCGCGGACATCCAGCAGAACCTGGAGGCGCCGCTGCGGGAGATCGCCGCGGTCGCCGCCGAGCTCGGGCTCCCCGCCCCGGACATCCGGGTGGCGCTGCGCACCGGCGACACCTCCGCCGCCGGCCGCACCGCGATGCTGAAACGGCCGCCCGACTTCCTCATCACCACGCCCGAGTCGCTGTACCTGCTGGTCACCGCGGAGCGCAGCCGGGCCATGCTGCGCAGCGTCCAGACGGTGATCGTGGACGAGATCCACGCGGTGGCCGGCAGCAAGCGCGGCTCGCACCTGGCGCTGACCCTGGAGCGGCTGGCCCACGTCGCCGACGGGCCGCTGCAGCGGGTCGGCCTGTCCGCGACGGTCCGCCCGGTGCAGGCGGTCGCCAGGCTGCTGGTCGGCGCCGGCCCGGACCGGGACGACCCGGACGGCGGCCCCCGGTGCGCGATCGTGGACAGCGGCCACCGCAGGCGGCTCGACCTCGCCCTGGAGCTGCCCGGCGACGAGCTCGGCGCGGTGGCCACCTCCGGGCAGATGGCCGAGATCCTGGACATGATCGCCGCCCACGTGACGCGGCACCGCACCACGCTGGTGTTCGTCAACACCCGCCGGATGGCCGAGCGGGTGGCGCACCAGCTCGGCGAGCGGCTGGGGGAGGAGCTGGGCGCCAAGGTGGCCGCGCACCACGGCAGCCTGTCCAAGGACAGGCGGCAGCGGGTGGAGGAACGGCTGCGGTCCGGGGACCTGCGCGCGCTGGTGGCGACCGCGTCGCTGGAGCTCGGCATCGACATCGGCCCGGTCGAGCTGGTCTGCCAGATCGGCTCGCCGCGCAGCTTCGCCACCTTCCTGCAGCGGGTGGGCCGGTCCAACCACACGCGCACCGGCACGCCCGCCGGGCGGCTGTACCCGACCTCGCGCGACGAACTGGTCGAGTGCGCCGCGCTGCTGCGCGGCGTGCGCGCCGGCCGCCTCGACGCGCTGGTCATCCCGCAGCGCCCGCTGGACATCCTGGCGCAGCAGATCGTCGCCGAGGCCGCCGCGCAGCAATGGCGCGAACAGGAGCTGTTCGAGCTTTTCCGGCGGGCGGCGCCGTTCCGCGACCTGGCGAGGCAGGACTTCGAGGACGTCGCCGAGCTGCTCGCCGAGGGGATCCGCACCGGCCGCGGCCGCCGCGCCTACTACCTGCACCGCGACCGGGTGGGCGGCACCGTCAAGGCCCGCCGCGGCGCCCGGCTGGCGGCTCTGACCTCCGGCGGGGCGATCCCCGAGCTCGGCGACTACCGGGTCGTCGCCGAGCCGGACGACGTGACGGTCGGCACGGTCAACGAGGACTGGGCGGTCGAGTCGATGGCCGGCGACGTGTTCCTGCTCGGCACCCACTCCTGGCGGATCCGGCGGGTGGAGCCCGGCACGGTCCGGGTGGTGGACGCCCAGGGCGCGCCGCCGACGGTGCCTTTCTGGCTCGGCGAGGCACCCGGGCGCACCCGGGAGCTGTCGGAGGAGGTGTCGGCGCTGCGCCGCGCCGTGGCCGAACGCGACGCCGCCGCGGCCCGCCGCTGGCTGGAGGCCGAGTGCGGCCTCGGCCGGGACGCGGCGCAGGCGATCACCGAGTACCTGCACGCCGCGCGGGCCGCGCTCGGCGCGCTGCCCACCATGGACACGATCATCCTGGAGCGGTTCTTCGACGAGGCCGGCGGCATGCAGCTGGTCGGGCACGCGCCGTTCGGCGCCCGGGTCAACCGGGCGTTCGGCCTCGCGCTGCGCAAGCGGTTCTGCGTCACCTTCGACTTCGAGCTGCAGGCGGCCGCCAGCGACAACGCCATCCTGCTGTCGCTGGGCCCGCAGCACAGCTTCCCGCTGGACCGGGTGCCGAAGTTCCTCGCCTCGCCCACCGTCGAGCAGGTGGTACGGCAGGCGGTGCTCACCTCGCCGTTGTTCCAGGCCCGGTGGCGGTGGAACCTGAACACCTCGCTGACCGTGCTGCGGATGCGCGGCGGCCGCAAGAACCCGCCGGCCATCCAGCGGATGGAGGCCGACGACCTGATGGCCGCGGTGTTCCCCACGCTGGCGGCCTGCCAGGAGAACGTCGCGCCGGGACCGCTGGAGATCCCCGACCACGTGCTGGTCGCGCAGACGCTGGCCGACTGCCTGCACGAGGCGATGGACATCGACGGCCTGCGCGAGCTGGTGGCCGGCATCGAGGCGGGCCGGATCACCGTGCTGGTCAGGGACACCACCGAGCCGTCGGTGCTCGCGCACGAGATCCTGAACGGGATGCCGTTCACCTTCCTCGACGACGCGCCGCTGGAGGAGCGGCGCAGCCGCCAGGTGCGGCTGCCCAGGGGGCTGCCGGTGGCCGCCCGCGACCTGGCCCGGCTCGACCCGGACGCGATCGACCGGGTGCGCGAGCAGGTCCGGCCGGACCCGCGGGACGCCGACGAGCTGCACGACCTGCTGATGACGCTGTACGCGCTGCGGCCGCAGCCGCAGTGGCGGCCCTGGTTCGCCGAGCTGGCGGCCGCGGGGCGCGCGGTTGAGTTCGCGGCGCCGGGCGGCGCCGCGCTATGGTGCGCCGCCGAGCGGATCGCCGCGCTCCGGCCGCTGTATCCGGCCGCTGCCTGCTGGCCTGCCGATTCCGGCCCGCAGGCCAGGGAGATGGACCCGGAGACTGCCGCGGCCGAGATGATCCGCGGCCACCTGGACGTCAGCGGGCCGATGACCCCGGCCGGCCTGGCGCGCGCCACCGGGCTCGGCGAGCCCGGCGTGGCGCTCGCGCTGGCCCGCCTGGAGACCGAGGGCTTCGCGCTGCGCGGCCGGTTCACCGGCCCGGACGGCCCCGGCCCGGCCGGCCCGGAGGAGTTCTGCGCCCGCCGGGTGCTGGCCCGCATCCACGCCTATACCCGGCAGCGCAAGCGGTCCGAGGTCAGCCCGGTGCCGCCCAGGGACTTCATCCGGTTCCTGCTGCGCTGGCAGCACGTGGCGCCGGGCACGAGGCGGGAGGGCAGCCGCGGCGTGCTCGCCGTGATCGAGCAGCTCCAGGGCTTCGAGCTGGCCGCCGGCGCCTGGGAGAACGCGGTGCTCGCCGCCCGGGTGGCCGGCTACCGCAGGGAGTGGCTGGACGAGGCGTGCCTGTCCGGCGACGTCGCCTGGGGCCGGCTGTCGCTGCGCCCCGACGCCGATCCGCGGGCCGAGCAGCCGCAGCGCACCGGCCAGACACCGTCCCGGGCCACGCCGATCACGCTGACGATCCGCGGCGACCTGCCGTGGCTGCTGCGGGCGGCCCGCGGAGACCGCGTGGCCGCCCTGCCCGGCCCGGGCCGCACCCGCGACGTGCTCGACGCGCTCGCCGAACGCGGCGCCCTGTTCGCCTCCGACATCGCCGCGCTGACCCGGCGGCTGCCCGGCGAGATCGAGGAGGCGCTGTGGGACGGCGTGGCCCGCGGCCTGGTCACCTCCGACGGCTTCCGCGCGGTCCGGTCCCTGCTCGGCCGCCGCCTGCTGGCCGGCACGCCGGGCGGGTACTCCCGGGGCCCGTCGGGTCTGCGCCGCGGCGGCCGGCTGGCCGCCCCGTCCGGCGGCCGCTGGTCGCTGCTGCCCGGCGCCGCGGCCGACTGCGACCCGGATGAGCTGGCCGAGGCCGTCGCCGAGCAGCTCGCCGTGCGCTGGGGCGTGGTGTTCTACGACCTGCTGGCCCGGGAGAACCTGGCCGTGCCCTGGCGCGAGCTGCTGTGGGCGTTCCGCCGCATGGAGGCCCGCGGCACCGTCGCCGGCGGCCGTTTCGTCACCGGCTTCAGCGGCGAGCAGTTCGCTCACCCCGACGCGGTGGACCTGCTCCGCCAGGCCGCCAGGCAGCCGCGCACCGGTGAGACGGTCCGGCTGTCCGCCGCCGACCCGCTCAACCTGGCCGGCATCATCCTGCCCGGCCCGCGGATCCCCGCGGTGCCCACCAACTCCGTCACCTACCTCGACGGCGACCTGGAGACGCTCGCCGCTCCCGTCGGCCTCGCCGCTCGCCCCCCCGTGCTGACCGCCTGACCCGGCCTCCTGCTCCCTGGTCGCCCCACCCAGGCGGTCTCCTTGACAGCGGCGGCACCGGATGCTTCGATGGAGCCTTGAGCTAACGTTATTAGCTAACAGGCTACGGAGATTAGCATGCAGGTCGCTGACGGGATTCACCGGCTGACCCAGGGCGTGGTCAACTTCTACCTGGTCGAGCAGGGCGGCAAGTACACGCTGGTGGACGCGGGCACGCCCGGGGACTGGCCGTTCCTGGAACGCTCGCTGGCCGCGCTCGGGGCCGCGCCGGCCGACATCGACGCGGTGCTGCTGACGCACGCGCATGCCGACCACACCGGGATGGCCGAGCGGGCGCGCGTCGAGGCCGGGGCCCGGGTCTGGATCCACCGGGGGGACGCCGAGGCGGCGCGGACCGGGCGCCAGCAGGGCAAGAACGACGGCAAGATCACCTCCTACCTGCTGCGCGCCGAGTTCTACCGGACGTTCTTCTCGCTGGCCAGGCGCGGCGCCACCACGATGATCCCCGTCAAGGAGGTCTCGGAGTTCGCCGACGGCGAGACCATCGACGTGCCCGGCAGCCCGCGCGCGGTGCTCGCGCCCGGCCACACGCCGGGCAGCGCGGCGCTGCTGCTGGCCGGCCGCCGCGTGCTGTGCACCGGCGACGTGCTCGCCACCAGGAACCCGCTCACCGGCCGTCCCGGCCCGCAGGTGATGCCGTCGGGCCTGAACGCCGACACCTCCCAGGCGTTCGCGTCGCTGGACGCCCTGGCCGGCATCGACGCGGACCTGCTGCTGCCGGGGCACGGCGACCCGTGGCGGGGCCGCATCGCCGACGCCGTGGCGCAGGCCAGGGCCGCCGGCCGCTCCTGAGGCCCTCCGGTGCCGCGCGCCGGCCTGACCACGGCCGCCGTGGTGGCGGCGGGGGCCGAGCTGGCCGACGAGGCCGGCTACCACAACCTGACCCTCGGCCTGGTCGCCCGCAGGCTGAACGTGCGCGCCCCGTCGCTGTACAAGCACGTCACCGGCCTAGCCGACCTGCAGCACCGGATCGCGGCGCTGGCCATGACCGAGCTGCGGGACGCGTTCCGCGCCGCCGCCGCCGGCCGGGCCGGCCGCGATGCGCTGGCCGCGCTGGCCCGGGCGCTGCGCGGGTACGTGACCGCTCACCCCGGCCGCTACCTGGCCACCGTCGGCGCCGGGTTCACCGGCCCGGACGACCCGCTGCTGCGCGCGAGCACCGAGGTGATCGACCTGATCACGGTGGTGCTGGGCGGCTACGGGATCGCCGAGGCCGGGATCGTGCACGCGATCAGGTCGGTACGCTGCACGCTGCACGGCTTCGCGACGCTGCAGGCGGTCGACGGCTTCCAGTGGGGCGGCGACATCGAGGAAAGCTTCGACCGCCTCGTCGACTTCATCGACGCCGGCCTGCGGGCCGCGGCGGCCGACGCGGGCTGACCCGTTGGCCCGGCCCGGCCCTGCTGGTTAGCGATCCGGTCCTGCTCGTTGCCGGGCTTGCGGCCGGCGACGCTTGACCGGGATGGCCGCGGGTAGGCGAGTAACCGGGGCAGCCACAGCCGGCTGCCGGAGCGCGCGCCGATGGGAGGGCCGGTGAGCGAGAGCAGGGATAATGCCAGCCGGGAAGGGCGGCAGGCCAGGCGCGCCGCGCGGGTGGACGCCTTCCAGCGGCGGCATGCGTGGGCGGCGATCCCGTGGGCGGTGCTGCGGAAGTTCAGCGACGACAACTCGTCCAACCTGGCCGCCATGATCGCGTTCTGGGCGTTCTTCTCGATCTTCCCGCTGCTGCTCGTTTTGGTGACCCTGCTCGGCTTCTTCCTGCCGGCCAGCATGAAGACGAGCGTGCTGACCCGGGTCGCGGACATGTTCCCGCTGCTGAGCGCGTCCGCGGTGCACGGCCTTGGCCGCGAGTGGTGGCCGCTGCTGCTCGGCGTGGTCAGCGCGCTGTGGAGCGGGCTGGCCGTGGTCCGCACCATCGGTTTCGCCTTCGACTCGGTGTGGGAGGTGCCGCAGGCGCAACGCCCCAGGCTGGTCGCGAAGGTCCGCCGCGCGCTCTGGGTGCTCGCCGTCATGGGGGGCGGCCTCGTGGTCAGCGTGCTGATCACCGGGTACATCGCCGGGGCCGCGACCGGGATCAACCTCGGCTGGGCCGGCCGCCTGGCCGGGTACCTCATCGCGATCGCGCTGGACGTGGGCCTGTTCATCGCGGCGTTCCGCATCCTCACCCAGAAGGACGTCACGGTCAGGGACGTGCTGCCCGGCGCGGCGCTGTCCGGCGCGGTGTTCTGGATCCTGGGATCGGTGTCGTCGCTGATCATCAGCCGCTACCTGCACAAGGCGCAGGGCACCTACGGCCACTTCGCCACCGTGATCACCATCCTGTGGTGGTTCTACCTCCAGGCCCTGGTGAGCCTGTTCGGCGCGCAGCTCAACGTGGTGCTCAAGGAACGGCTGTACCCGCGCGGCCTGACGAAGGCGCCGGACACCGAGGCCGACCGCCGCGCCTACCGGGCCTACGCCGGCGAACGCACCTACCACCACCGCGAGGACGTCAACGCCACGTTCCGGCCGGGCAGGCGGCCCCCGCGGTAGGTGACCGGCCCCGCCGGGGAGCCCCGGGCGAGTCCGGTTATCGCCCCGCCGGGTCAAGCCCAGGGGTCGATGAGCTGGAGCCCGGTGCCCTCGAAATCGGACAGGTTGCGGGTCGCCAGCGCGGCACCGCGGGAGCGGCAGACGGCGGCGATCAGCGCATCGAAGCCTGCGATCGGATTCCCTGATCGCTCACGGCCGCAGGCGATGACCGGGTAAAGTTCCGCGGCCGCCGCATCGATGGGCAGCACCTGGTCTCCGAAGGTGCGGAATATGTCGCTGGCAGCGGTGAGGAGGACCTGTTTCCTGCGGCCGTCGGGAAGCCGGGCGATGCCGTACCGGATCTCTGCGACCGTGATGACCGTCGTGCGGAGCTCGTGCCTGTCCCGGTCGCGGACCCAGGCGGCGACCTGCGGCGCGGGATCCGGGCGCATCAGCTCGGAGACCACGTTCGTGTCCAGGATGATCATGCGGTGAAATCTGCGGCACGCGCCGGTTCGCGGCGCTCGGGAAGCTCCAGGTCCACCCCGCCGAGCATGCCGAACCGGTCGAGAAGCTCCGTGAACAACCCGGCAGCGTCCGCGGGCTCGCGAACGGCGTTGGTCAGAATCGCGCGTGCCTCGGCCTCCATGGACCTGCCGTGCCGCGCCGCGCGCACCTGAAGGCGTCGCTTCACCGTCTCGTCAAGGTTGCGGATACTCAGTGCCGACATTGCCATCATCTCCTGCCTGCAATGATAGCAGTGTAGCACCGGTCAGTAGTACCAGGGGAACCGCGACCAGTCCGGCGGGCGCTTCTCCAGGAACGCGTCCCGGCCCTCGGCGGCCTCGTCGGTCATGTAGGCGAGCCTGGTGGCCTCGGTGGAGAACACCTGCTGGCCCACCAGCCCGTCGTCGACGAGGTTGAACGCGAACTTCAGCATGCGCTGCGAGGTCGGGCTCTTGCCGTTGATCCTGGCGGCCCAGTCCAGCGCGGTGCGTTCCAGGTCGGCGTGCGGCACCACCGCGTTGACCATGCCCATCCGGTGCGCCGCCTCGGCGTCGTAGGTCTCGCCGAGGAAGAAGATCTCCCGGGCGAACTTCTGGCCCACCTGGCGGGCCAGGTAGGCCGAGCCGAACCCGCCGTCGAAGCTGGCCACGTCCGCGTCGGTCTGCTTGAACCTGGCGTGCTCGCGGCTGGCGATGGTCAGGTCGCAGACCACATGCAGGCTGTGCCCGCCGCCGGCGGCCCAGCCGGGCACCACGCAGATGACGACCTTCGGCATGAAGCGGATCAGCCGGTGCACCTCCATGATGTGCAGCCGCCCGGCGCGGGCCGGGTCGATGGTCTCGGCCGTCTCGCCGTCGGCGTACCGGTACCCGTCGCGCCCGCGGATGCGCTGGTCGCCGCCGGAGCAGAACGCCCAGCCGCCGTCCTTCGGCGACGGCCCGTTGCCGGTGAGCAGCACGCATCCCACGTCGCTGGACATCCGGGCGTGGTCAAGCGCCCGGTACAGCTCGTCGACCGTCTGCGGGCGGAAGGCGTTGCGGACCTCGGGCCGGTTGAACGCGACGCGGACCGTGCCGGAGTCCACCGCGCGGTGGTAGGTGATGTCGGTGAAGGAAAACCCCTCGACCGCGCGCCATCGCTCGGGGTCGAAGATCTCGGAGACCATGGGCTCAATTCTGGCCGGCCCCCGGACCGGGCACGGCACGCCGCGATCCTCGTGACCTGCCCGGCGTCGGCCCGGTCACTCCGCGCCGGGCCGGCCCCGGGCCGCGCCTGTGGTCCGTTCCCGGCCTCTGCCGCGGCACCGGCCGCCGCCGGATGCCGCATCGAGCCGCGCTCGCGCCCCTTCCTGCTGCGGCCGGCCCCGGCCCGGCCGTTGGCTGGACCCGGACTCGCCGGCCAGCAGCGGGGAGCGGCCCAGCACCAGCACGGCGGCCGACATGACCAGGCCGCTGACCACGGCCAGCGCGATGAACCACCCGCCGCGCACCCGCTCGTGGAAGGCGAACACGCCCCACAGGATCGAAACGACCGGGTCGGTCAGGCTCAGGCCCGGCTGCGCGGCGACCAGCCGGTCGGCGTTCATCGCCGACCGCGGTCAGCCCGAACGTGGCTCCGGCCGCGACCGCGAGCACGGCCGCCTGCAGCGCGCTGCTCTGCCCGCTGCGGGGCCCGGAGCCCGCAGGGCCACGGCGCCCCCAGGCCACCAAGGCGGCGACGAACGCCAGGTTGATGCCGATGCCGGTGACCCAGCCGTACCAGCGGACGCTGTCGGGTCGGCCCTGGGACGGGGACAGGAAGTACAGCAGCCCGGCCAGGCCCGCGGTCATCGCCGCCGTCGAGCCCCACTCCCGGCGGTGCAGCCGCGATCCGAAGACCCGCGGACGCCAGGACCAGCGTGATCGGGAGTTCGAGCACCAGGATCGGCTCCACCACCGACAGCTGCCCGTTGCCGAGCGCGCTGGCCTGGAGCAGGAAGCCGGCGAAGACGGGAAGGATCCCGCCGAACCACACCGGCTGGTGTGCCAGGCTCCAGATCAGCTTCGGGCTCAGGTTCTGCCGCCGCGGCGCCTGCTGGCCGGCCTTCCGCTGCAGCACCGAGGACGTCGCGTTGGCGCACGCCGCGAGCACCGCCAGCAGATAGGTCAGCATGCGCGCCCTCCCTCGGCCGCGCGCCGCACGAGGGTTTACGGGCGGCGTTGCCCGAGCGCGCTACCCGGATATCGAGGCGCTACACCGATTTTCATATCGCGACGCGATAAAAATTCCGGCGGCTGCCGCCCCGGGGCGGCCCCGGGGCCGCCGGCGGCCGCCTCGTAGTCGCGGAAGGCGTCGGCGACCTCGGCCGCGAACTTGTCCGCGTCCGGGACGAGCACGGCGTCGGCGAGGATGCCGATCGACAGCGACCGCTCCCAGGTCATGGCGCCGATCGCCAGCCCGACCCCGTCGGCGAGCGGCAGCACCGGGTAGACCTCCTCGACCCGGGCGCCCAGCAGCCGGTTCGGATGCCGGACGCCGGGAAAGACCGACACCAGCAGGTTGAACCACCTGCGGTGGTAGACCAGCGCGGCGACGCGCCGCTGCAGCGGCACCGGCAGCAGGTTCAGCGCCCGCAGCACCAGCGCCGCGCCGTCCTCCTCTCCGCGGGCCAGGTGCAGCGCGACCTGGCCGCGGACCGTCGCCAGCCGCTCGGCCGGCGGCATCGGGCCGACCGGGACGTCGAGCGAGATGGCCGCGGACCTGTTGCCCCACGGCTGGGCGAGCCGCCGCGCCTGCCCGGCACGCGCCCGCGGCACCGCGACGCGCACCACGCGCCGTTCGGTCTGCTCGCCCCTGGAGCACAGCAGCCGCCCCAGCGCCTCCGCGATCACCGCCAGCAGCAGGTCGGCCACCCCGGCCCGCAGCGCCCGCGCGGTCACCGCGGCCTGCCGGGCCGGCAGCGCCACCGGGACGTACCGGCGGGCGCTGCCGGTGAACGGCCCGCACACGCTGACCTCCGGGGCGCGCCCGGCCGCGGCGAGGTGCCACAGCCCGCGCGCCGCCCGGCCCGCCGCCCGCGCCCGCGCCGCCGGGCCTTCCGGGCCGGCCGCTGGCGCCCGGCTCGCTGCCGTGTCCCCCCGCTGCGCGGGCGCCCGGTCCGCCGGGTCGAACAGCCTGGTCAGGGCGGCGATGATCACCTGGCTGTCGCCGACGGCGTGGTGCACCTTGACCGCGATCACGGGCCGGCCGTCCGGGGCGCCCCGCACCAGCAGGACCTCCCACGGCCGGCGCGCCAGGTCGCAGTGCGCGGAGAAGAACCCGTTCACGGCGTCGGCCACCGTTCCGGGCGCGCCCGCCCGGCCCAGCGTGACCTCCCGGACCCGGTCGGCCACGTCCACATCGTCGTCGAGGATCCATCGCGGCCGCTCCCAGCGCCGCAGCGGCTCCCGCAGCCGGGTGCACAGCTCCGCCACCTGCGGCACCCGCTGCCGCAGCGCGGCGCGCAGGCCGCCGATCCCGACGGGCGCCGGCTCGAGGAACAGCACCGCGCCGACCTGCTGGCACAGGTACGGCGTCTGCGCGTACAGGAACAGCGCGTCCTCGGCCCGCAGCGGGACGAGGCGCTCCGGCGTGCTCACCGATCACTCCCTTCCGGCCCCGCACTTCTCATCTTCACATCGGGAACGTGCGGTAAACGGCACCGCCGGGGACCGCACCGGACGCCCCCGCCGGCCGCGGGCCGCCGCGCGCCGCGCCGCGTCCGGTCGTCCGGCTCACTGAATCCGCGCGGGTGCGGTTACGCTTGGCTCGTGACGCGATCGAATGGCCGCCGGCGAAGGGGGGCCGTGTTATCCAGCCCACGCAGCAGGACTTCGAGCATCTCCTGTCGTTCCGTGTCGCCCTGCGCAGCTTCCAGCGCTGGAGCGAGGGCCAGGCAGCCGAGGTGGGACTGACACACACCCAGCACCAGTTGCTGGTCGCGATCAAGGGCCATCCGGGCGACGTGCCGCCATCGGTCCGCGAGATAGCGGACTACCTGCTGCTGCGGAGCCACAGCGCGGTCGGGCTCGTGGACAGGGCCGAGGCGGCGGGATTCGTGCGCCGCCGTCCGGACACCGCGGACGCCCGGGTTGTCCGGATCGAACTGACCGAGCGAGGCGACCGGCTGGTCACCGGGCTCACCGAGGCTCATCTGGTCGAGATGTTCAAGCTGGCGGAGGCGCTGGGCAACCTGCTGCCCGCCTGGTGGACCGTGTCACGGCCCGCCCGGGACAAGCGGGCCGAGGACGGCGCCCGCGCATAGCGGCGCGCCGCGCGGCCGGCGACGGCGCCGCGGTCAGGGGCGGTCAGGGGCGGTCGAACTCCCCGATCCCGGACGCGGCGCGGGCCTGCTCACGGACCTTGTAGTGCATCTTCTTGCCGGTCGCGGTGCGCGGCAGCGCGTCGACGAACCGGTAGCCGCGCGGGCGCTTGTAGTCGGCGAGCATCGGGTGGGCCAGGCAGTGCCGGTCACACTCGGCCGCGGTCAGGCCGGGGCCGGCCGGCACCACGTAGGCGACCACGATCTCGCCCCAGCGCGGGTCCGGCAGCCCCACCACGGCCGAGTCGGCGACCAGCGGATGCTCGTTGAGCACCTCCTCGACCTGGACCGGGTAGATGTTCTCCCCGCCGGAGATGATCATGTCGTCCTTGCGGCCGACCACGGTCACGTACTCGTCCGCGTCCCAGGTCCCGAGATCGCCGGTGTACACCCAGCCGCCGCGGAACCTCGCCGCCTGCTCGGCGGGCTTGTTCACGTATGCGTAGCCGCACTTGACCGAGCGCATGATGATCTCGCCGACCTCGGCGCCGTCCCGGGCGGCGAGCTCGGCCGGGTCCTCCTCGCGGTCGCGGTGCACGCGCACCACCGCCACGTCGTCGTCGGTACAGGCCCGCCCGGCGGTGCCGGCCCGGTCGGGCAGGTCCGCGGGGCGCAGGAACGTGTTCCAGAACGCCTCGGTGGTGCCGTACCCGTTGAAGATGCGCGGGGTCAGCACCTTCTGGTAGCGCAGGCAAGCGGCCCGCTCCAGCGGCGCGCCCATCGTGACGATGCCGCGCAGCGAGGACAGGTCGCGCGGCCTTGCCTCCTGCTCGTCGGCCAGCATGGCCAGGTTGGTGGGCGCGCCGATCAGGAACGTGAGGCCGTGCCCGGCCACCATGTCCAGGCAGGCGGCGGCGTCGAAGGCCCGCATGGGCAGCGCCGCCGCGCCCGCGTAGAACACCGCGTTCGGGCCGCCGGGGGAGATGCCGCCCCGGTGGAACCACGGCGTCATGTTCAGCGTCTTGTCCTCGGGGGTCAGCGGGAAGTGCATGATCACGTCGTGCGCGGTGAGCACCTCCGCCAGCGCGGGCAGCGGCACGCCCTTGGGCATCCCGGTGGTGCCCGAGGTGTACAGCCGGGTGGTCTCGTCCCAGACCGTGCCGCCGCCCGGCTCCGGCACCGGGCCGGCCGCGTCGGCCAGCTCCGCGAACGGCACCGCGGCGCCGTGGGGTCCCGGGACGACCGCGAGCAGCGGGGGCCGGTGGCTGGCCATGCGGAGCGCCTCGGCGGCCGCGCCGGCCAGCGCCTGGTCGTAGACGTAGGCCCGGGGCTGGCTGTCGTCGAGCACGTAGGCCATCTCGCCGGGGGCGAAGCGGAAGTTGACCGGCGCGGCGACCGCGCCGAGCCACTGCGCCGCCAGGTAGACAAGCGCGAACTCCGGGCTGTTGAACAGCTGGAACGCCACCACGTCGCCACGCCGCACCCCGCGGGCGGCCAGGCCCGCGGCCAGCCGGCCGACGTCGCCGGCCAGCTCCGCGTAGGTCCACCGGCGCCCGCCCGCCGGGTCGTCGAGAGCGGGCCGCCCCGCGTAGCGGTGCGCGTTGCGCAGGAACCCGGCGATGAAGGTGAAGTGGCGCTCGAAGACCTCGCGGAACGGGGCGGGGTCGTAGCGGTAACGCTGGCTCACGGGTCATCCTCCCCGGGTGGCGGCGCCGCGGGCGGCCGGGCGGGCCCGCTGCCCGGCGCGCTCAGCGCCACGACGCAGTTCTGGCCGCCGAAACCGAACGCGGTGCTGATGGCGGTGCGCACCGGCGCCTGGCGGGCCACGTTCGGCACGTAGTCGAGGTCGCACTCCGGATCCGGCGTCTTGAGGTTGATGGTGGGCGGGACGATGCCGTCGCGGATCGCCAGCGCGCACACCATCACGCCGAGCGCGCCGGCGGCGCCGATCAGGTGCCCGACCATGGACTTCGGGGCGCTGGCCGGGACAGCCTCGGCCGCGCCGCCGAGCGCCTGCCGGATCGCGGAGGTCTCCGCCCGGTCTCCTGCCGGGGTTCCCGTCGCGTGCGCGCAGATGTAGCCGAGCTCGCCAGGGTCGATCCCGGCCCGCCGCAGCGCCTGGCGGATCGCGGCGGCCGCGTAGACGGCGTCCGGGTGGGGATGGCTGACGTGAAACGCGTCGCAGCTGAGCGCCCCGCCGGCCACGATCGCGTAGGGGAGGGCGCCGCGCCGGGCCGCGTGGGCGGCCGACTCGACGACGGCGGCCACCGCTCCCTCGCCGAACACGAAGCCGTCCCGCTCGGCGTCGAACGGGCGGGAGGCGCCGGCCGGGTCGTCGTTGCGCCGCGACAGTGCCCCCATCGGCGACAGCCCGGCGAAGATCACCGGCGTGATCGCCGCGTCGGTGCCGCCACACACCACGGCATCGGCCTCGCCGGCCAGGATCAGCTGCCGGGCCTGCAGGAACGCCGCATTCCCGCTGGCGCAGGCCAGCGCGCTTGCCAGCACCGGGCCGTGCGCGCCGATGTCGATGGCCACCTCGCAGGCGGGCATGTTGGTCAGCGACGAGGACACGAAGTACGGGCTCAGCTTCGCCTCGCCGCCGACGAGCTGCCTGGTGGCCGCCTCCACGGTATCGAAGCCGGCGACGGTCGCGTTGATCACCACCCCCACCCGGTCCGCGTTGTCCGGCCCGACGGCGAGCCCGGCGTCGCCGACCGCCTCGCGGGCGGCGGCGATGGCAAGCTGGGAGAAGCGCGCGGTGCGCCGCAGCCGCTTGCGGTCCAGCAGCCGCGCGGGATCGAAGCCGCGCACCTCGGCGGCGATCCGCACCGGGAGCGCGCTCGCGTCGAACGCGGTGATCGGCCCGACGGCGGAGTTGCCGGCGACGAGGTTGCGCCACGTCGTCTCGCGGTCGGCGCCCGCCGGGGTGACGGCGCCGAGGCCGGTGACCACGACCTCGCCGCGTCGGTCAGGTGCCATGCCGCCGTCCCCAGCCGTCGTCGGCCGCGGCGCGCACCAGGTCGCGGACCGCGGCAAGCCGCTCGTACTGCCCGAGCGTATCCCCCGACGCCGGCATCAGCACGAACTCGCCCACCCCGGCCTGCACGTACTCGCCCAGCATGTCCGCGACGGCGGCCGCGGGGCCGTACGTCGTCCACCGCTCGACGACCCGCAGCGGCATCCGGTACTGGCCCTGCACCAGCTCGGCGGCACCGCGCCGGGCGGCCGCGGCGTCGCCGTCCACGTTGACCAGCACCAGCATCGCCACCGACGGGACCGGCCGGCCGTACTCGGCGGCGAGCTTGGCAAGCCGCCGCGCGCAGCCGCGGACCGTCCCGGGGCCCAGCCACATGCCCATCCACTGGTCGCCGTACCGGGCGGCCCGGCGAAGCGCGGCGTCGCTGCGGCCGCCCACCGACACCGGAGGCGCCGAGCTGACCGCGGGGCGCAGGCCCGGCACCCGCACCGGCGCCAGCGGCCCGGGATGATCGACCGGCTCGCCGCGCAGCAGCGCGGGCAGCACCTGGAGCATCTCGTCCAGGCGCCGGCCCCGGGTGCGGCGGGACACGCCCGCGGCCACGAACTCCTCCGGGTACTCCCCGCCGGCCCCCACCCCGAGCCGGAGCCGGCCCGGCGCCAGCGCCTCGATGGTGGCGAGCTGCTTCGCCGCCCAGGCGGGCTGGCGCAGCGCGAGCTGCAGCACACTGACGCCCAGCTCGATCCGGCTGGTCACGGCCGCCGCGGCGGCCAGGGCGCACAGCGAGTCCAGCACCGGCGGATGGCTGATGAGGTGGTCGCCGGCCCACAGCGCGTCGAAGCCCAGCCGCTCGGCGCGCCGTGCCGCCGCGACGACCGGCGGGGTGCCGAGGCCGAGCGCGTCGAACGTCGGCAGCAGCACCCCCCACCTGACCCGCTGCCGCTCGCCGTCGTCACGGCGGCCGGCGAGGTCAGCGGCGCAGATAGCGCACCTCCCCGGAGCTGTGCAGGTGGGCCGGGCCGCACAGCGCCTCCACCGCCACCGCGACGTCGTCCGGGTCGAGCGCCTTGTCCGCGGGCACCTCCGGCGCCACCCGTGCCAGCAGCTCGGTCCACACGTAGCCGGGGGCGACCGCGTACACCCTGATTCCCGACTTCCGCCCCTCCGCGGCCAGCGCCGCCGTGAACGTGTTCACGAATCCCTTCGTGGCCCCGTACACGGTGAAGCCCGGCGTGAACGCCACGGCCGACAACGACGACACGTTGACGATCACCCCCTCGCCCTGGCTGCGCATCGGCTCCCAGACGGCGCGGCAGCAGTACACGACCGAGCTCACGTTGCTGGCGATCATCGTGTCACAGTCCTCGACCGGCAGCTCGGCCAGACCGCCGCGCAGGCAGGCCGCCGCGTTGTTGACGAGCACGTCGATCCTGCCCAGCTGGCCCGCGACCTCGGCGACCGCCTTGTCGACCTCCTCCGGGCGGGTGACGTCCACCACCCGCGGCCAGAACGTGCCCCCGTCCGCCGCGACCAGCGCCCGGGTCCGCTCGAGCTGCGCGGCGTCCCGCCCGAAGCCCGCCACCTGCGCGCCGCGCGCGGCCAGGCGGCGCGTCACCGCCCGCCCGATGCCCCGGCTCGCGCCGGTGACGATCGCGGCCCTGCCCGCCAGCCAGCCGCGTTCATGACCAGGATCTGCCACAGCCGCTTTCCACCTCCGCCTGTAGTTCCCGGGGGTGCGCCCGACGCTCACCGCCCGCCAAGTATGTCCCGCGCGATCACGGTCTTGTGGATCTCGCTGGTGCCCTCCTCGAACCGCTGCGCGCGAGCGTCGCGGTAGATCCGCTCGATCGGGCTCGGCTCCCAGTAGCCGATGCCGCCGTGGACCTGGAGGGCCTTGTCGGTGACCCGGGTCAGCATGTCGACGGCGGTGAGCTTGGCCATCGAGGCCAGCGTCGCGGCGGCGGGATCGCCGGCCTGGAAGCGCCGCGCGGCGTGCAGGGTGAGCTGCCTGGCGGCCTCGATGTCGGCGGCGTTCTCGGCAAGCGCGAACGCGACGGCCTGCCGCGCCGCCAGCGGCTTGCCGAACGTCTCCCGCACCCTGGCGTGCCCGATGGCCAGCTCCTGGGCCCGCCGGGCCAGGCCCACGCAGCTCATCGCCAGCGAGATCCGGCTCGGCGTGAGGAACCCGCCGAACGCGACCTGCAGCCCCTGCCCCTCCTCGCCCAGCCGGCTGGCCACCGGGACCGGCGTGGCCCGGAAGGTCAGGCGGGCGTGGTCGGTGCCGCGGACCCCCATCGGGTGCGGCATCGGCTCGACGGTCACCCCGGGCGAGTCCCGGCCGACCATGAGCGCGACCGTGCCGTCGCTGCCGCTGGTGCCGGCCAGCCTGGCGATGGTCAGCCAGTAGTCGCAGCTCACCCCGAACGTGATCAGGTGCTTCTGGCCGGACAGGTAGTACGTGCCGTCCTTGCGTTCCACGGCGGCGCGCAGGTCGGCGCCGGTGCCCGCCACCGGCTCGGTGAGCGCGAACGCGACCCTGATGTCGCCGGCCACCTGCGGCAGCACGAACGCCGCGCGCTGCTGCTGCGTGGCGAACTGGTCGATCGCCCGCCAGATGCCGTTGCACACGTGCACGATCATCCGCAGCGACGCGTGCCCGAGCGAGAACAGCTCCATCAGCTCCAGGTAGCGGGTGAACTCCAGGCCGCGCCCGCCGTACTCGCGGGGGGCGGCGAGGCTCAGGTAGCCCCGCTCCCGCAGGTCCCGCCAGAGCCGGGCCGGCACCGCGTGGCTGTGCTCGATCTGGCCGGCATACTGCTCGCCCGGGCCGCGGACGAACGCCTCCACCTCGCGCGCCAGCTCGCCGAACGCCGGCTCGTCGATGCCCACCCTGCCTGCCTCCCGGTCCTTGGCCTGCCCGCATACAAGGTTAGAGCACTAAGAATCGGTGAGAGAGTGTGCATATGACTGCTGGCCAAGTGATGGTGACCGGGATCGGGATGACGACCCCGGTCGGCCCCGATGCCGCGTCCGCGTGGGCGGCGTTCCTGCGGGGCCGCTCCGGGGTGCGGGAGCTGGCGGGACCGTCGTACGCGAGCCTCCCGGTGCGGATCGCCGCGCCGCTCGCGCGGGAGCCCGACGAGGTGATCGGTCGGCCCGAGCGGCGCCGCTGGGACCGCGGCCAGCAGCTCGCGGTGCTGGCCGCCCGGCAGGCCTGGGCGGATGCCGGCTTCCGCGGGACCGCCGCCGACTGCGGGCTTGATCCCGACCGGGTGGCGGTCGTGGTGGGCAGCGGGATCGGCGGCCTCATGAGCACGCTGGCTCATTATGACACCTTCCGTGACCGGGGCTGGACCCACCTCTCGCCGTACACGGTCACCATGTCCATGCCCAACGGCCCGGCCGCGGCGGTCGGGCTGGACGTGGGTGCCCGCGGCGGCACGCACGCGCCCACCAGCGCGTGCGCGACGGGGTCGGAGGCGATCGGCCAGGCCGTGCGCATCGTCCGCTCGGGGCGCGCGGACGTGGTGGTGGCCGGCGGCACCGAGGCGGCCATCCACCCGTTCACGGTCGCCGGATTCGCGGCCATGCGGGCGCTGTCGCTGCGCAACGACGACCCGGCGGCGGCGTCGCGGCCGTTCGACGCCGCCAGGGACGGCTTCGTGCTCGGCGAGGGCGCGGGCATCGTCATCCTGGAGTCCGCCGCGCACGCGGCGGCGCGGGGCGCGCGGGCGTACGCGGAGGCCGTCGGCGTCGGCTACTCCGGCGACACCTACCACCTGGCGCGGCCGGACCCGGACGCGCCGGGAGCCAGGCTCGCGATGCGGCGCGCCCTGGCCGATGCCGCCGCCGTCATCGGGCAGGATCTGGCCGCCGTCGTCGCCCGCGTCGTGCACGTGAACGCGCACGCCACCTCGACGCCGGCCGGCGACGTCGCCGAGGCGCGGGCGATCCGGGCCGTGCTCGGCGCCCGGTCCGTGGTGACCTCGACGAAGTCGATGACCGGCCACCTGCTCGGCGCCGCCGGGGCGGTCGAGGCGATCGCGGCGATCCTCGCCATGCGCGAGGGCGTGGTCCCGCCCACGATCAACCTGGACAAGCAGGACCCGGATATCGAGCTCGACATCGCCGCGGGCGAGCCGAGGAAGCTGCCGGCGGCGCCCGGCGGCCGGCCCCTCGTGCTCAGCAACTCGTTCGGCTTCGGCGGCCACAACGTCACGCTCGTGTTCTCGCCGCCCGCCTGATAGGCTGAAGGCATATAGATCGCACCACGATCTAACCTGCCGTTGTCATCGTTGTCCAGCGGGCCCGCACCCGGCGCATCGGCGGAGTCGCCGGAAGGGAGGTGCCTCGTGACCGGATCCGGCGTGGCCTCCACGATTCTCCCCATCGTCATCGTGCCGGTTCTTCTCCTGGCCGCCTGGCTGGCCACGGTCATCTACATGGCCAGCCACCCCGCGCGGCGGGGCCGCGACGAGGAGCCGGCGCCGCACGACGCCGGGCTGGCGTCCCGCGGGGCGGCAACCGCACCGGGCCCCGAGCGTGCCGGGCCCGCCGTCAGCGGCGGGCGCGGGGCCGTCAGCGGCGGCGGGGCCGGCGGCCGCGCCGCCTAGGGAGCACCCCTGGCGGCCGTGGGCGCCGCCTTCAGGGACCGCTTGTGGGAGCGGACCTCGGCCAGCGACGCCGCGTCCGAGATGTCCGCGACCGACAGGTGCGTGCCCTCCGCGCCGAACGCCCCGGCCGCCTCCCGCCAGCCGTCCGGCCGGACGCCGAGCTGCTTGCCGAGCAGCGCCACGAAGATCCTGGCCTTGCGCGCCCCGAACCCCGGCAGCTGCGCCACCCGCGCCAGCAGCTCGGCCCCGGTCGCCGCCGTCGTCCATATCCGCGCCGCGTCGCCGTCGTAGCGGCCGGCGACGACCCGTGCCAGCTCCTGCACCCGGGCCGCCATCGCCTTCGGGTAGCGGTGCAGCGCCGGCCGTTCGGCGAAGACGGCGGCCAGCGCCGCGGGATCGAAGTCGGCGAGCTCGGCGGCGGTCGGCTCGTGACCGAGCCGCCGCGCCAGGTCCAGCGGCGCGCTGAACGCGCGCTCCAGCGGCACCTGCTGGTCCAGCACCATGGCGATCAGCAGGGCAAGCGGGCTGCGCGCCAGCAGGTCGTTGGCCTCCGGCTCCACCGGCATCGAGATCGTCACGCCGCCCGGCCTCCCAGGGATCGCCTCTGCCGGCAGCGTACCCCGCAGCGACCGGTCCACGGGACGGCGCGGCGGGCTATAAGCTGAGGGAAGCCGGGCCGCCTGGGGGCTCCCGGTCCGGAGGGATGGAGTCAGCATGTCACCGCACATGAAGTGGGGTATCGCAGGGGTCGTCGTCGGCCTGATCCTGCTGGGGTTCATCCCCTGGTGGCTGGCGCTCGCCCTCATCGTCATCGCCATTGCCGTCCCGACGGCGGCGTGGCTGATGCTCGACGAGTCCCAGCGGCGCCGGTACCGCGAGATCCGGCGCCGGCAGCGCGGGGAACTGCGCTAGCGCCCGAGCGGCCAGCCGGCAGGCGGCGCTGCGGGACATCCGGGACGGCGAGGCCGGGGAATGGCCGCCGCCCGCCGCGGATTGCAGCAGGTGGCAGATCCCTGAGCGGAAGGAAACGCAGATGGCCGTCCGCCGTCTCAACCACGCCGTCCTGTACGTGAACGGCCTGGACCGCGAGGTCGACTTCTACACGCGCACGCTCGGCTTCGAGGTGCGCACCCGGATCCCGGGCCGTGCCGCGTTCCTGCGCGCGCCGGGCTCGGCCAACGACCACGACCTCGGCCTGTTCGACATCGGGACCGGCCGCGCCCCCGATCACCCGGAACGCCCCGGGCTGTACCACCTGGCCTGGGAGGTCGGCACGCTGGCCGACCTGGTCGAGGCGCGGGCCCGGCTGGCCGAGGCCGGGGCGCTGGTGGGGGAGAGCGACCACCGGGTGTCCAAGTCGCTGTACGCCAAGGACCCGAGCGGCATCGAGTTCGAGGTGATGTGGCGGGTGCCCGCCGAGGACTGGGACGCCGAGCTTGCCACGGGCGCGGTGACCCTCCCGCTGGACCTGGACGCCGCGCTCGCCCGCTGGGGCAGCGACCAGGCCACCGGCGCCGCGGCCGGCTCGCCGACCTGACCGGCCGCGGGCCGCCGCCGGCTCGCCGACCTGACCGGCCGCGGGCCGCCGCCGCCATGTCCGGCCCCGGCGCGCCCCCCGGCAACTCCGCTTGGTAAGGTTTGCCTAACCTAATCTTGGTCAGGTACGGTGGGTCGCCGTCTACCACCTGGAGGGCCGCGGATGCTTGCCACGCTCGTCATCTTCCTGCGCGAGGGCGTCGAAGCCAGCATGATCGTCGCGATCCTGCTGGCATACCTCAGCCGGATCGGGCGGCGCGAGCACTTCCGTGACGTTTTCCTCGGCGTGGGCGCCGCGCTGGTCCTGGCGACGGCGGGCGGTGCCGTGGCGTACCAGACGATCCGCAGCTACGCCGGGTCGCGGGTGCAGACGATCTTCGAGACCGTCACCTACCTGGCCGCCGCCGCCGTGCTCACCTACATGACGTTCTGGATGCGCGCGCACGCCCGGTCGCTGTCGCGGGAGCTGCGGGAGCGCGCCGAGGGGGCGCTCGACGGCAGGGCCAGGTGGGGCCTCGGCCTGCTGGCCTTCCAGGCCGTCGGCCGTGAGGGCCTGGAGACGGTGGTGTTCACCCTGGCCATCATCTTCTCCACCTCGGCCGCGGGCGCGCTGACCGGGGCGGCTATCGGGCTGGTCGGCGCGCTCGGCATCGCGTTCGCGATCTACCGGCTCGGGCACCGGCTGAACCTGGGCCGGTTCTTCACCATCGTCGGCGTGCTGCTGATGATCTTCGCCGCGGGCCTGCTCGCCGACGCGGTCGAGAACCTGCAGCAGCTCGGCTGGCTGCCGGTGCTCCAGTCGCCGATGTGGCACTCGGCCGCGCTGCTGTCGGAGGACAGCGCGTTCGGGGACGTGCTGCACAGCTTCTTCGGCTACAGCGACGCCCCCACCCCGCTGCAGCTGCTGGTCTACGTCGCCTACCTGGCCGCGGTGGTCGTCGCCTTCCTCGGCCTGCACGCCAGGAGGACCAGGGGCGCCGCGGCCCAGCCCGGCGTCACCCGGTGAGCAGGCCGGGGAACAGCAGCGCGAGCTGGTGCGGGTAGCAGGCGATCAGCCGCAGCTCGTCGTCGGCCAGCGGCTTGCCGGTCGCCGCGGCGCACAACTGGACCAGCGAGAACACCAGGTCCTCGTCACCGGGCGCGACGGAGAGGCCGAGCCCGTCGAGCACGTGCCGGAACCCGGCCTTCCCCCCGTACTCGCCGGTGAGCACCACCCGGCCCTGCCGGGCGTGCCAGTCGGCCGGGAACGGCCCGAGCACCGAGTCGTCGTACAGCTCGTAGTTGCCGCGGTCCTTCAGCGCCCCGTCGGCGTGGATGCCCGACTCGTGCGCGAACGCGTTGCGGCCCACCCCCGGCCACGCCGGCGGCAGCGGCTGCCCGAACGCATACGAGGCCCACAGCCCGAACCGCCGCGCCCACGACAGGTCGACCGGGTCCCCGATCGTCACCCGTTCCGCGACCCCGAACCCGTACCGGAACGCCAGGATGCACGACAGCAGGTCGGCGTTGCCGGCCCGCTCGCCGATCCCGTTCACGCACGTGTTCACCCACGCGTCCTGCCCGGCGTCCAGGTCGCCGAGCGCGCCGGACACCGAGTTCGCCACGGCCATGCCGAGGTCGTTGTGGCAGTGCGTCTCGACGGGCAGGCCGGCCGCCGAGGCAAGCGCGGCGAACCGCTCCCTGATCCGGCCGGGGGAGTCGCCCCCGGTCGTGTCGCAGTAGCGCACCCGGCACGCCCCGGCCTCCCGGGCCGCGAGCGCGAACTCCAGCAGGTACCCGTCGTCGGTCCGCGACCCGTCCTCCGCGTTGACCCCGACCGTCTCCGCGCCCGCCTCCCTGGCCACCGCCACGGCCGCGGTCATCTCCGCGATGATCGCCTCGCGGTCCAGCCTGCCGCGGAACTTGTGCGCGATCATCTGGTCCGAGGTGGAGATCGACAGGTTGTAGTGCCGCAGGCCCCGCGCGCCCGGGCCCGGCTGCGGCACCGCGGACGCGGCGGCCTCCACGTCCGCGGCGACCGCGCGGCACCACCCGGACAGCCGCAGCCCGCCGAACGCCCCCGCCTCCGCGAGCGCCAGGCAGGCCCGCACGTAGGGCGCCTCGTGGAACAGGAAGGGGAACCCGATCTCGGACTGCGCCACGCCGAGCCGCCCCAGGTAGAAGTTCACCATCACCTTGCCGAACTTCGACAGCCCCGTCCGCGCCGTCTGCACCCCGTCCCTGTTCGTGACGTCGAGGAAGTGGATCGATGCCATGCATCAAGCTTGACAATACGGCGAAGTCTTGGTCAATATTGATTTAAATCAACATGCCGAACGGCCGGTGGTGTCACCCCTGATGACCGAGTACCTGACCGCCGGGCAGGCGGCGGCCCGGCTGGGCGTCAAGCCCGCGACGCTGTACGCCTACGTCAGCCGCGGCGTGCTGCGCCGGGAGAAGGCCGCGGACGGGCGGAGCAGCCTGTTCGACCCCGGGGATGTGGAGCGGCTGGCCAGGCGGGGCAGGCGCGGCCGGCCGGCCGCGGCCGCCATCACGGTCGCCTCGGCGGTCACCGAGATCACCGGCGGCGGGCTGCGCTTCCGCGGGCTCGACGCGACCAGGCTCGCGGTGACCCGCTCGTTCGAGGAGGTCGCCGAGCTGCTGTGGACCGGCGAGCTGCCGCAGGCGCCGCCCGGATCCTGGCAGGCGGCGCCCGCCGCCGTGGCCGCCGGGCGCGGCGCGCAGGCCGCGCTGCCGGCCGGCACGCCGCCGCTCGGGCGCCTCCAGGTGATCGTCCCCGCGATGGCCGCGGCCGACCCGCTGCGGCTGCAGCTGGACACCCCGGCCGTGCTCGCCGCCGCCCGCGGCATCGTCGCGGGCATGGTGGACTGCCTGCCCGCGGCGGACGGCCGCGCGCCGGAGCCGCCCCCCGCCGCGCCGGTCGCCGACCGCCTGTGGTCGCGGCTGTCCCCGCGGCCGCCTGGCCCCGGGCTGCTGCGCGCGCTGTCCGCCGCGCTGGTGCTGCTGGCCGACCACGAGCTTGCCGCCTCCACCCTGGCCGCCAGGGCCGCCGCGTCGGTGCGCGCCGACCCGTACGCGGTGGTGTGCGCCGGCCTCGGCGCGGTGAGCGGCGCGCTGCACGGCGGGGCGTCGCTGGCCGCCGAAACACTGCTGGCCGCGGCCACCGGCCCGGCCGGCGTGCCACGGGCGGTGGCGGAGCTGCTGCGCCGGGGGGAGCGGATCCCCGGGCTCGGCCACCTGGTGTACCGGTCCGGGGACCCGAGGGCGGCGCTGCTGCTGGACCTGGTGCGCCGCGCCGCCCCCGGGTCCGGCCAGCTCGCGGTGGCCGAGGCTGTGCTCGCCGAGGCCGCCCGCAAGTCGCTGCCCGCGCCGAGCGCCGACTTCGCGCTCGCCGTCCTTGCCCGGGTGGCCGGCATGGTCAGCGGCTCCGGCGAGGCGATCTTCGCGGTGGCGCGCACCGCAGGCTGGATCGCGCACGCGCTGGAGGCCTACGCCGGCCGCAGGCCGCTGCGCCCCCGCGCCGTCTACACCGGCGGTTCCGCGCCGCCGTGACCGCGGCCGCCCGCCGGCCGCGGTGCTTGCGCCGCCGCCGGGCGAACCGGCATGGTAAGCCATGGTCATGGCCCCGGGTCATGGCCTCGGCAGTTTCCGGGACTGGAGGGGATAGCGGTGCGCGGCTTCAAGAACTTCCTCATGCGCGGCGACGTGATCATCGTCGCGGTCGGGCTGGTGGTGGCGCTCGCGTTCAGCGGCCTGATCAGCGCCTTCACCACCGACATCATCAACCCGCTGGTGAACAGGGCGCAGGGCAGCAAGACGGCCAACGGGCTCGGCGTCCAGCTCGGCGCGGCCGGCAACGCCAAGACGTTCCTGGATTTCGGCGCGTTCGTCGCCGCGGTCATCTACTTCGTCATCTTCATGGCGGTCGTGTACTTCCTCATCGTGGTGCCCTACAAGCGCATCCAGGCGCGGCGCGGGCAGACGGTGTTCGGCGACCCGGCTCCGGTCAAGACCTGCCCGTTCTGCCTGTCCAGCGACATCCCGGTGGCCGCGACCAAGTGCAAGTACTGCGGCTCCGACCAGCCGGCCGCCGCGTCCGAGACGGCGCCGGCCGCGGGCTGAGGCCCGGCGGGGAATCTAGCGGCGCGGCGCGGGGCGCTCGGGGCGCTCCGGGGGACGGGTGGCGATCTCGGCCTGGCGCGTCACGCGCAGCTTGGACTGCTTGTGCGGAAGCTCTTCCCAGTCCGTCATGAACCGCGCGCTCAGGCCGTACCGGCCGGCCAGCGCCACCAGGGTCTCGGTGCGGTAGTAGAAGTCCTCGCGCAGCACGTGGTGCTCGGCGCCCTCGGTGCGGTCGAAGGTGAAGTCGAAGAAGCCGTCCGGTTTCATCACCCGGCCGACGTTCGCCAGGCATTCCTCGATGACCTCGAGCGGCGAGTGGGAGAACACGCTGTGCGCGTGCACCACGTCGAAGTGGTCCGCGGGGAGGAAGGCGAGCTTCAGGTCCTGCACCAGGGTCAGGTGCGGCAGCTTGCGCTGCAGGTCGGCCTCGGCCAGCGTGCGCTGCGCCGCCAGCAGGATGTCCGGCGAGATGTCGATGCCGTAGTAGTCGCCGGCGTCGAGGTAGTCGATGAACAGCCTTCCGGCCCGCAGGTTGCCGCAGCCGATCTCGAGCATCCGCATGCCCGGCTTGAGGCCATGCGACACGAGGTAGTCGAACTGCATCTGCCCGAGCTTCAGCCACGAATCGTGCGTCTGGCTGCCGACCGCGGCCTCCTCGCTGCGCGCCGCGTCCGACCTCATGACCGCGCGGTAGTAGCTGATGTGATCGCGGCTTTTCAGCCGCAGCACCGCGTCCCTGGCCAGGCGGCGGGCGTGCGGCACGATGCGGCCGGGGTGGCGGACCGCGTAGCCGATCTGGAACGTCACCCGGGACCGGTCCTTGGCAGCCATCCCCCTAGTGAAGCAGATTTCGCCGGCGGCGCGCCGGTCAGCGCCTCCCGGCCGCGCCGCGCAGGCTGCCCGGCACGGCGGGTTCGGGGTTCCGTGCACCCGCCCGGGCCGGGCCGGACTTTATCTGTCATGATTGGTGCTTCTGTACGGATTTAGCGGCCGTATACGGCCGCCTTTCCCATACACAAGCACCAAACCCTGACAGATCTTTGCGGCCGGCGGGCCACCAGGGATCACCTGCTGCGCACCAGTACCAGCGGCCGCGGCAGCCCCGCCGTCATGACCGCACCGAGACCTCCCCCGGCACGGGCCCCGCCCGCGCCGCCCGCGGGCGCCTGCCGGAACGTAGCCGCCGCGCGGCGCGCTGCGCCGCGGCCGTCAGCGCCACCAGCAGCCCGGCGGCGATCGCGTCCAGCCAGAAGTGGTTCGCGGTCACCACCACCGCCAGCGTGGTCAGCAGCGGGTAGGCGGCGGCCAGCCAGCGCCACCGGCGCCGCGACGCGCCGATCACCGCGATCGCCACGATCAGCGCCCACCCGACGTGCACCGACGGCATCGCCGAGAACTGGTCGGCGTCGAAGCCGCCGTGCCAGGTGTAGACCGACTGGCCGTAGGCGGCGGCGGTGTCTGTCAGCCCGGTGCCGGGCAGCAGCCGCGGCGGCGCCACCGGGATGAGCTGGATGAGCAGGCTGGCGCCGGTGAACAGCGCCACCATGGTCCTGACCTGCGGGTAGCGGTCGCGGTGCCGCGCGTACAGCCAGACCAGGCAGCCGATCAGCACCGGGAAGTGCAGGATGTCGTAGTACAGGTTGAACGCCTGCACCAGCAGGGGATGCGCGAGGAACGGACGCTGCACCGCGGCCTCGCTGGGCAGGCGCAGCGCGCGCTCGGCGTGCCACAGCCACCGCGCCCTCGGCACCGCCCCCGCCGTGCTCATCACGGTGAACGATCCGGCGAACTGCCACAGCGCGTACAGCCCGAACAGCAGCGCCGCCTCCCGGGCCACCCCGCCGCCGGCGGCCCACGGCCCGGCCGGGCGCCACAGCCGGACCATCGCCGCCGCGCCCGCCAGGCAGGCGGCGACGATGGCCGCGTGCTGCCAGGAGAGCATGAGATGCGGCACGGCCGGGCCCCCGCAACGTCAGTCGGTCGTCTCAGAGCATCCTCAGATGATCATAGGCAACCGCAGGCACGCGCCGGTTAGTCCCCGGGCCGCGGGTCAGTACCGGCCGTTCCTGCTGAGCCCGGAGGGATCGGGCTCCGCCTGCGGCAGCGACACGCTGCCGGTCACGTCGGCGGCCAGCCGGACCCGGTCCCCGTCGACCAGCCGCACCTCCGTGCCCGGCAGCACCCGGTCGTCGTTCACGTAGGTGCCGTTGGTCGAGTTCTCGTCCCTGATCGTGGCGTGCCCGAAGTCGTCCACCTTGACGGTCGCGTGCCGCCTGGACACGTTGTCGAAGCGGGCGAAGGCCGCGGCGACCAGGGACTCGGCCGGGTCCCTGCCGAGCAGCACCGACGTCCCGGCGGGGATGTCCACGTTGCCGGTCGGGAAGGTAATCCGCATGACCACGGGCGAGATGCGCCGCACCCCGCTGGTCAGCGGCTCGCCGCACCTCGGGCAGATCACGTCCGCCGGGTCCGGCACGGCCGCGCCGCAGCGCGGGCAGCGGGCGTCGGCGCCGGGCCTGATGAACTTCTGCGAAACGGTCGGCGTGAGCACGTCGTCGTCGGGTCCGCTGGCGTAGGGCAGGTTGGCGCCGCAGCGGAAGCAGATCAGATCTTCCGGCTGCACCGTGACGCCGCAGTCGGGGCAGCTCAGGCTGGCCATGTTCTCGCTCTCGTCGGTCGGTCAACCAGCGCTTAGCGTACCGCCGCGAGTGGGAGGTTCGCAGCGGCCTGTGCCAAGGTGTCATCATGATCAGTTACCAGCTCGCGCCGGAGCAGCAGGACCTGCGGGACTCCGTCGCGCGGTTCGCCCGCGAGGTCGTCGCGCCCGCCATCGGCGGCTACTACGAGCGCGGTGAGTTCCCCTACGACATCATCGCCAGGATGGGCAAGCTCGGCCTGTTCGGGCTGCCGTTCCCGGAGGAGTACGGCGGCATGGGCGGCGACTTCTTCGCGCTGTGCCTGGCGCTGGAGGAACTGGCCCGGGTGGATTCGTCCGTGGCCATCACGCTCGAGGCCGGGGTGTCGCTCGGCGCGATGCCGATCTACAGGTTCGGCACCGCTGCCCAGCGCCGCCGCTGGCTGCCGGAACTGTGCGCGGGGGAGAGGCTGGCCGCGTTCGGCCTCACCGAGCCCGGCGGCGGCTCCGACATCCCCGGCGGGATGCGCACCACCGCCAGGCTGGACGGCCCGGAGTGGGTGATCGACGGCACCAAGGCGTTCATCACCAACTCCGGCACCTCGGTCACCTCGCTGGTGACGGTGCTGGCCATCACCGGCAGGGACGAGGCGGGCGGCAAGGAGATCTCCTCGATCATCGTCCCGGCGGGCACCCCGGGGTTCACGCCCGGGCCCGAGTACTCGAAGGTCGGCTGGTGTGCCTCCGACACCCGCGAGCTGTCCTTCAGCGGGTGCCGGGTGCCGGCGGAGAACCTGCTCGGCGAGCGCGGCCGCGGTTACGCCCAGTTCCTGGAGATCCTGGACGAGGGCCGGGTCGCGATCGCGGCGCTGGCCACCGGCCTGGCCCAGGGCTGCGTGGACGAGTGCGTCGGCTACGCCGCCCGCCGCGAGGCGTTCGGCCGCACGCTGGCGCGGCACCAGGCGGTCAGCTTCGCCATCGCCGACATGGAGGCCCGCGCGCAGACGGCCCGGCTGGCCTGGTACGACGCCGCCGCGCGGGTGGTGGCGGGCGAGCCGGTGAAGAAGGCGGCCGCCATCGCCAAGCTGACCGCCTCCAACGCGGCGATGGACAACGCGCGGGCCGCCACCCAGGTGTTCGGCGGCTATGGCTTCATGAACGAGTTCCCGGTGGGCCGTTTCTACCGGGACGCGAAGATCCTGGAGATCGGCGAGGGCACCTCGGAGGTCCAGCGCATGCTGATCGCGCGCGAACTCGGCCTCGGCGGATGACCGCGGGCCCGGCCTTGGCGGATGACCGCGGGCGCGCGGAGGCCGTCGGCAAGTCCGCGAAGATCCCGCCTGCTTTACTCGCGAATGCCCGGTGGCGCCCACCCGGAAGATGATTATATGTCCTTACCCGTTTTGTAACGCGAGAGTGGCCTCGGCCGCCTCGATGTGAGGTGCGAGCGTAGTGCGTAGGAGATCGGTGACGAACGCCGGCGCGTCCGGGTCCGTCAACGGGGAACGCGGCGGGCAGGCCGACGGGGCGGGTTCGGGATTTCCGACCGGAGGTGGCATGACGGCTGGCGGCATCGCGGGCGACGGAACGGTGCTGCCCGGCGCGGCGGCCAGGGCCGAGGCCGGCCCCGGGGACGGGACCGGGCCCCGGGACGGGCGCGGCACGGTGGCCGCCCCGCCGCGGGAGCCCGGCGGCCCGCCCGGCTCGGCGCACGCCGCGCGCGCGCGGCGGCAGCCGGCCAGGTCACGGTTCGCGCTGGCCAACTGGCGGGTGCGCTGGCGGCTGGCGGCGGTGATCGCGGTGCCGACGGCGATCGCGGCGATCCTGGGCGGACTGCAGATCTACAACGACGTCAACAACCTGGCCGCCGCCAACCGCGTCCAGCACCTGGCGCAGCTCAACGCCTCGGTGGTCCGGCTCACCCAGGCGCTCGAGGATGAGCGGGACCTATCCGCGGGGTACGCGGCGAACCGGGCGGCCGCCGCGGGCACCGGCCTCGCCGGAAAGCTGAGCGGCGCGAAGGCGGCCACCGTGCTGGCCACCGCCGCCGTGACCCGCGAGGCGTCCGGCATCACCACCGGCGCCGGGTACCAGCCCGGCACGGTGCAGGATCTCGCCGCGCTGCTGGCCGCCATCAACGACCTGAGCTACATCCGCCAGAACGTCACCGGCACCAGGTTCCCCGCATCCCAGGTCATCAGGGCCTACACCGACAACGTCATCGACGCGGCGAACACGTTCAGCGCCTCGGTCGGCAGCGGCGCCAACGACGCCGACCTGCAGGACGACGTCACCGCGCTCGGCGCGCTGCTGCGGGCGGAGAACCAGATGTCGGTGCAGCGCGCGATCCTGTTCGCGGCGCTGAGCTCGCCCCAGGGCACGTTCGCGTCCGGGGACCTGAGCAACCTCGAGCAGGCCTATGAGCAGCAGCAGGCCGACCTGTCCGACTTCAACGCCTCCACCACCGAGGCCGAGCAGCAGGACTTCAGCAACACGGTCAGCGGGTCCGCCGTGGACCTGGCCGCCTCGCAGGAGACCCTGGCCGAGTCGCTGGCGGCCGCCAGCCCGGCGTCGCCGCTGACCCGCAGCCTGAACGCCGGGCAGTGGTACGCGAACATGTCGGTCACCATCACCGACACGCGCACGGTCGCCGACGGGCTCAGCGGCGCCATCACCGCGCGGGCCGCCACCCTCAAGTCGCAGGCGACCCGGAGCCTGCTCGTCATCAGCCTGGTGACGCTGCTGCTGTTGCTGCTGCTGCTGCTGATCTCGTCGATGGTGGCGCGGTCGCTGATCCGCCCGCTGCGCAAGCTGCGGTCCGACGCGCTGGAGGTGGCGGGCAACCGGCTGCCCGAGATGGTGCGCCGGCTGAGCCAGAGCGAGGGCGCCGACGCCGGAGTCGAGATCGAGCCGATCGGCGTCACCTCGACCGACGAGATCGGTGAGGTCGCGCGCGCCTTCGACCAGGTCCACCGGGAGGCGGTGCGGCTGGCGGCCGACGAGGCCATGCTGCGCGGCAACCTGAACGCCATGTTCATCAACCTGTCCAGGCGCAGCCAGTCGCTGATCGAGCGGCAGCTGTCGCTGATCGACTCGCTGGAGCAGAGCGAGCAGGACCCGGGCAGGCTGGCCAGCCTGTTCCGCCTGGACCACCTGGCCACCCGCATGCGCCGCAACTCCGAGAACCTGCTGGTCCTGGCCGGCCACGAGGTGACGAGGCGGTGGAGCCAGCCGGTCCCGCTCGTCGACGTGCTGCGCGCGGCGATCTCCGAGATCGAGCAGTACGAGCGGGTCGTGCTCAACGTGCAGCCGGGGATCGTGGTCGTCGGCCAGGCCGTCAACGACGTCGTGCACCTGGTCGCCGAGATCGTGGAGAACGCCACCACGTTCTCCCCGGAGGACACCCAGGTGTACGTGTCCGGCCAGCCGCTGAGCAGCGGCGGTGTCCTCCTCGACATCACCGACAACGGCGTGGGCATCTCCGACCAGGAGATGGCGCACGCCAACTGGCGGCTGGACAACCCGCCGGTGGTGGACGTCGCGGTGTCCCGGCGGATGGGCCTGTTCGTGGTCGGCCGCCTGGCGGCCCGGCACGGGGTCAGGGTCCGGCTGCGGCATGCCCAGGCGGGCGGCCTGACGGCGCTGATCTGGCTGCCGGACACGGTGGCGGCGCCGGAGGTCGTGCCGCCGCTCGGCAGGCTGCGCCGCTTCGAGCCGGACGACTACGGGCCCGCGCCGTCGCTGTCGGCGCCCACCGAGCCGTCCAGCGCCGCCGCGCAGGCCACCGCCGCGGCGAGGATCCCCAGGTTCTCGCCGAGCACCACCTCCGGGCCGGGCGTCGCGCCGGGCGCCACCCCCGGGCCGAGGTCCCCCGGCTCCCGCGTGCCGTCGTTCACCCCGGCCGGAGCGGGCACGCCCCCCCGGCCGCCGGTTGGCGCCCCGGTGCCGCCCGGCAGCGAGCCTCCTGCTGCCGGGGGGACGTGGGAGAGCACGGGCGGGCCGGCCCAGTCGCTGCCGGTGCGCAACGGCAACGGCAGCGCGGCGTCCCCGGTGCCAGGCACGCAGGCAGCCCAGGGCACTCCGGGACCGGGGCAGGGCGCGGAAACCGGCCCGGGCGGGCCGAGCAGGCTGCCGTCCTTCGGCGGGCCGCCGGCCGGGCAAAGCCGCGGCGCACCCGCCGCACCCGGGGCGTCCGGGGCGTCCGGCGCACCCGGGGCACCCGGCGGCCAGGCCGCCGACGGGGGCAACGGGCCGCTCGGGGCCACCCGGGCACCGGGGCCGGGCGGCCAGGCGGCCGACCCGGGCACGGTGGCGATCCCGCCCGCGGCCGCGCAGGATCAGCGGCTGCCGATCTTCGACTCGCTCGAGTCGGACTGGTTCCGCCGCAGCGGGAAGACGCTGAGCGCCACGCGGGCCGGGACCCTGGGACAGGCCGCGCAGCCGGAATGGCGATCACCCGCGGACGAGGGCTGGCGCGCGGCCCAGGTCGTCGCCTCGCCGGCCACCGGCGAAACGACGTCGGCCGGGCTGCCCAAGCGCGTGCCCAGGGCTAATCTGGTGCCGGGATCGATCGGCGGCGGCCAGGACGCCGAGACCGCGGGGACACCCGCCAGGTCCGCGGAGGCGGTCCGCAGCCGCATGGCCGCCTTCCAGCGAGGCGTGCGCGAAGGGCGCGCAGCCGCACCACAGACCGAGGAGTCGTCGGACCGATGAACCTTGACGGCCTGCCCGTAGCGATACCAGGAGAAGGCCTCACCGCATCGACACCACGAACCGCATCGACACAAGGAGGAAGCGGTATGAACGGGCGAGGAAGGGAGTGCCCGTGAGCACGCCAGGACGCCCGGTGCAGGACCTCAGCTTCCTGGTTACCAACTTCGTGGAGCGGGTTCCCGACGTGGCGCACGCGGTGGTGGTGTCCTCCGACGGCCTGCCGCTGGCGTTCAGCGCCGGCTTCCCGCAGGAACGGGCCGACCAGCTCGCCGCGGTGACCTCCGGGCTGACCAGCCTGACCCAGGGCGCCTCGCGGGTGTTCGAGGGCGGCGCGGTCGTGCAGACCGTGGTGGAGATGCAGCGCGGAGTACTGGTGATCATGGCGATCAGCAACGGCTCCAGCCTTGCCGTGCTCGCCGCGTCCACCTGCGATCTCGGGCTCGTGGCGTACGAGATGACCCTGCTGGTCGAGCGGGCCGGGCGGGTGCTGACCCCGGCCGCCCGCGGCGTCATGCAAGCAGCCATACCGGGCGATGGACGACGGTGACCGGAGGTTCCAGTGGCGGGTCAAGGGCGCGGTGACGACCGGTCTCCGTTCGTGGGCCTGCCCGGGTCCTGGCGCGGACGGGCCGGACCGGTAAACCTGTGGGACGAGGGTCCGGGACCGGGCCGGTCCGGCTTCGGCCTGGCGGCCGACGAAGAGGGCGGCACCAAGCTCGTCCGGCCGTATACAGTGACCGGAGGCCGGACGCAACCCAGGTACCAGCTCGCCATCGAGGCGCTGGTCACCGCGACCGTCCTCGAGCCGCGCGACCTGTCCGTACTCGCCCCGGAATGCCAGGCGATCCTGCAGTTCTGCCGGGACTGGAGGTCGGTGGCCGAGGTGTCGGCGGTGCTGCGGCTGCCGCTCGGCGTGGCCAGGATCCTCATCGCCGACATGAGCGCGGACGGCCTCGTCCGCATTCACCAGCGCGATGACGCGGAGGGACGTCCAGACCTCCATCTGCTCGAAAGGGTGCTCAGTGGACTCCGTAAGATCTAGCGTCGCCCAGCCCAGGACCGACGCGCCAGCCATGACGTCGGTCAAGATCGTGGTGGCTGGGGGATTCGGCGTAGGCAAGACGACGTTCGTCGGCTCGGTGTCGGAGATCACTCCGCTGACCACCGAAGCGGTGATGACCGTGGCCAGCACCGACGTCGATGACCTGTCGCACGTGCCGGACAAGTCGACGACCACCGTGGCGATGGACTTCGGGCGGATCACGCTGGACAAGGACCTGGTGCTCTACCTGTTCGGCACCCCCGGCCAGCACCGGTTCTGGTTCATGTGGGACGACCTGATCCAGGGCGCGATCGGCGCCGTCGTGCTGGTGGACACCCGCCGCCTCGCGGACTCCTTCCCCGCGGTCGACTACTTCGAGGCGTCCGGGCTGCCGTTCGTGATCGGGATCAACGGGTTCCACGGCCAGTTCCCGCACCGGTCCAAGGACGTCAGCGAGGCGCTGGCGATCTCGCCCGACGTGCCGGTGATCCCGTGCGACGCGCGAAACAGAGAGTCGACCAAGGCGACCCTGGTCACGCTGGTCGAGCACGCGATGTCGATGCAGGTCGCCGGGAGGTTCTGATTTCCGGCCGCTACACGGCAAGCACCGCGTTCCTCGAGGCGCTGGCCGAGGCGGGGGTCAGCTACGTCTTCGCCAACCTGGGCAGCGACCACCCCGGCCTGATCGAGGCGCTGGCGCAGGCGAAGGCGGACGGGCGCGCCGACGCCCTGCCGCGGCTGGTCGTCTGCCCGCACGAGACCGTCGCGCTGTCCGCCGCGCACGGATACGCGAGCGTGACGCGGCGGCCGCAGGCTGTCATCGTGCACGTGGACTCCGGCACGCAGAACCTCGGCGGCGCGGTGAACAACGCGATGCGCGGCCGGGTCCCGGTGCTGATCTTCGCGGGCGCGGCCCCGTACACCCAGCACGGCGAGCTGCCCGGCGGCCGGAACGAGTTCATCCACTGGCTGCAGGACGCGCCCGACCAGCGCGGCATCCTGCGCAGCTACGTCAAGTACGACAACGAGATCCGCTCCGGCCGCACCGTCAAGCAGCTGGTGCACCGGGCGCTGCAGATCGCCAGCAGCGAGCCGGCCGGCCCGGTGTACCTGGTCGGCCCGCGCGAGGTGATGGAGGAGCCGGCCGGGCCCGAGGACGCGGATCCCGCGCACTACCGCCCGGTCGCGCCCGCCCCGCTGGCCGCCGAGGTCGCCGAGCAGATCGCCGCCGCGCTGGCCGCCGCCGCGCGCCCGCTGATCGTCACGTCGTACCTGGGCCGCAACCCCGACGCGGTGCCCGCGCTCGTCGACCTGGCCGAGACCTGCGCCATCCCGGTGCTCGAGTCGGCCGCGTTCTGCGTCAACTTCCCCGGCGACCACCCGCTGCACGGCGGCTACCAGTTCACCACCACCGAGCAGAACCCGCTGCTGGCCGCCGCGGACGTGATCCTCGTCCTCGACAGCGACATCCCGTGGATCCCGGCGACCAGCAGGCCGTCGCCGGGCGCCGCGATCTACGCCGTCGACATCGACCCGCTGAAGGAGCGGATGCCGCTGTGGCACATCCCCGCGCGCCGTTTCGCCGCGGCGGACTCGAAGCTGGCCTGTGAGCAGATCGCCACGGCCGTTCGGGATAAGGGTCTCGCGGATGCTGACGCGGTCGCCGCGCGGCGTGCGGAGCATGCCGCCGCCAGCCGGGCGCGCCGTGCCGAGCTGGACGCGCGGGAGCAGCCAAGCGGCGGCGTCATCACGCCCGAGTACCTGACCGGACGGGTGCGCGAGCTGCTGGCGGGAACCGACGCGCTGGTGCTGTCCGAGACGGTCACCAACTTCGGCGTGGTCAGGGAGCACCTGCGCGCCAGCACGCCCGGCTCGCTGCTCGGGTCCGGCGGCGGTTCCCTGGGCTGGGCAGCTGGCGCCGCCGTAGGGGCCAAGCTCGCTGTTTCTCCCGAACGGCCGGTGGTGGCTCTCACCGGTGACGGCTCATACCTCTTCGGGGTGCCGGCATCCGCGCAGTGGGTCGCCCGCAGGTATCACGCGCCGTCGCTCACCGTCATCTACGACAACCGCGGCTGGGCCGCGCCGAAGTTCTCCGCGCTGCAGGTGCACCCGGGCGGTGCCGCCGCGGCGGCGGGCGACTTCGGGGTGTCGTTCCAGCCGGAGGCCGACCTGCCGGGCATCGCCGCCGCGGCGGGCGGCGCCTACGCGGTGACCGTCGCCGACCCGGACGACCTGCCCGGCGTGCTCTCCGACGCGCTTGCCGTGGTGCGCGGCGGCCGCTCGGCGGTGGTCAGCGTGCACCTTCCTCCGGTGTGAGCCCGCCCTCTTCCCGCCCGAGTTGCGCTTCCCCCGTGCTGGCCTGGCCGTCCGCCGCCGGGGCTTGGTCTTCCGCCGCCGGGGCCTGGTCTTCCGCCAGCGCTGGCCCGCCTCCTCCCTCCTGCACCAGCCCGGCGAGCAGGCCGTTGAGCCTGGCCACGAAGTCCGCCGGGTCGTCGATCCTGGCGCCGGCGGTGAGCACCGCCTGGCCCCACAGCACGTGCGCCCAGTCGGCGAGCCGCGGGTCGTCCCGGCGGCCGTTCAGCCGCGCCACCAGCGGGTGCTTCGGGTTGATCTCCAGCACCGGCTGGCCGGGCAGTCCCGAGCCGCGCAGCCGCTGGGCCAGGTCGATGCCGAACTCGGGCCCGCCGGCCACGATGCAGGCCGGGGAGGTGGTCAGCCTGCTGGTCAGCCGGACGTCGTGCGCCCTGCCCTTCAGGACGTCCCTCAGCCTGGCCAGCAGGTCGGCGAACTCGGCGCTCGCCTGGTCGGCGGCCGTCCGCTCCGACTCGCCGGCCGGCGCGCCCGCGTCGGCGGCGGTCGCCGACTGCAGCTTCCTGCCCTCGAACTCGCGCAGGCTGCCGACCACCCAGTGGTCCACCGGGTCGGTGAGCAGCAGAACCTCGATGTCCTTTGCCTTCAGGGCCTCCAGGTGCGGGCTGCCGGCCGCGGCGGCCTGCGTCGGCGCCAGCAGGTAGTAGATCGCGTCCTGGCCCGGCCGCATCCGGCGCAGGTAGGCCGCCAGCGTGACGTCGGCCTGCGCGGACCGGGTGGAGGCGAAGCGGGCGAGCCTGGCGATGTCGTCCCGGTTGCCGATGTCCTCGACGATGCCCTCCTTGAGCACCGCGCCGAACTCCGCCCAGAACGTGGCGTACTTGTCCGGCTCCTTGTCCGCCATCTCCTTCAGCAGCCCGAGCACCCTCTTGGCCGCGGTCGACCGGATCCGCTCCACCACCCGGCTGCCCTGCAGCAGTTCCCTGGACACGTTGAGCGGCAGGTCGGCCGAGTCGATCACGCCGCGGACGAAGCGCAGGTAGCGGGGCAGCAACTGGCCGGAGTCCTCCACGATGAAGATCCGCCGGACGTGCAGCCTGACGCCGCGCAGCGAGTCAAGCAGCCACAGGTCGTACGGGGCGCGCGACGGGATGAACAGCAGCAGCGTGTACTCGTAGTTGCCCTCGATCTTGCTGTGCACCCACGCCAGCGGGTCGGCGTAGTCGCCGGTGACGTGCCGGTAGAACTCGATGTAGCCGGCGTCGCCGATCTCGTTCTTCGGCCGCGTCCACAGCGCGGCGGCCTGGTTGACCCGTTCCTCGCCGGCCGCCTCCCCGCCGGCCGTTTTCCCGCCGGCCGCTTTCCCGCCGGCCCCGCCGGCCTCCCCGCCTGCCGTGGCGTCCGGGGCGGTCCTGCCGCCCTCCGCGCCTGCCGTGGCGTCCGCGGCGGCTCTCCCGCCCCCGCCCTCCCTGGGCATCACGATCGGCAGGCTGATGTGGTCGGAGTACTTGGTGATGATGGAGCGCAGCCTGTACCCGCTGAGCAGGTCATCCTCCCCGTCGCGCAGGTGCAGCACGACCGTGGTGCCGCGGGACCGGACATCGGCGGGCTCCAGCGTGTACTCGCCGCGCCCGTCGGAGGTCCACCGCACGCCGGCAGCCGCCGGCAGCCCGGCCCTGCGGGTGGTCAGCTCCACCTGTTCGGCCACGATGAAGCTGGAGTAGAACCCCACGCCGAACTGCCCGATCAGCGTCGCGTCCTTGCGCTTGTCGCCGGTCAGCTGGGCGAGGAACTCCCGCGTGCCCGACTTGGCGATGGTGCCGATGTTCTCGACCACCTCGTCCCGGCTCATGCCGATCCCGTTGTCGGCGACCGTGATCGTGCGCGCGTTCTTGTCATAGCTGACCCGGATCCGCAGCGGCCCCTCGGCCTCCGGGTCCTCACCCTGGGACAGCAACTCGATCCGCAGCCGGTCGATGGCGTCGGAGGCGTTCGAGATCAGCTCGCGGAGGAATATCTCCTTGTTGCTGTACAGCGAGTTGACCATCAGGTCCAGGAGCTGGACCACCTCCGCCTGGAAGCTGAATTTCTCCTGATCGGCGACCGTCATCGCTCCTCCCTCCAGCACGTTTATAACGCACCGGTCACCTTGCCCGAGCCGCATGGACCGTCGACACCCGGAGCCAAACTCGGGTAAGGTGCACGCGTTGCGGGGCGGTAGCTCAGCCGGTCAGAGCAGCGGACTCATAATCCGCCGGTCCTGGGTTCGAGTCCCAGCCGCCCCACCTGCGATTTCAATGCCTGGCAGGCGTGTGGCGTGGACCGGTTCGTGGACCGGTGCCGGTGCTGCGGTGTATGGTGCCGCCATGCGAAGCACCCCATCCGGTCACATAGAGCAACTGCCAAGCGGCTCGTGGCGCGCCAAGGTGTACGCCGGGAAGGACCCGATCACCGGCCGCGAGATCCGGTTCCGCAAGACGTGCAAGACCGAGCGCGATGCTCAGATCGAGCTCGGCAGGCTGCTCGCCCTCGCCGAGGCCGGACGGGAGCCCGAGTCCGGCGCGACCGTCGCCCAGCTCCTCGACCAGTACGTGCCGACAGCCGGATGGGACCTGTCCACGCGCGAAAGCAACCTCGGGTACATCCGGCGGACCATCAAGCCCGCGCTCGGGTCCATCCAGGTCCGCAAGGTCCGCGGCCCGATCCTGGACACCCTCTACGCCCGGCTCATGCGCTGCGGCAACCTCGCGTGCACCGGCAAGCCGTTCACCGAGCACCGCAGCATCCCCGACCTCAGGCCCGACCCGGGCGACCCGCGGCCTGCGTGGCAGCAGGCCGCCGACAAGCTGCGGGCAGCGATCCGGTCTGCGGAACTCGCTCCTGGCGACACCCTGCCGTCGGTTCCCGAGCTGCACGAGCTGCAAGGGCTGAAACCCGGCACCGTCCGGCACGCGCTCCTGGCGCTCGCCGCCGAGGGGCTCGTGCATATCCGCCACGGCCGGACGGCGACGATCGCGGGCGAGCCGCCGGCGGACATGGCCGGTACCCGCCCCCAGGTCGCCCGCCCCCGCCCGGGCCACGACTGCACGCTGTCCGGCTGCCGCCCGCACGTCTGCAAGCCCATGGCCAAGGGCACCATCCGCGGCATCCACAGCATCCTGTCCGGAGCCTTCGAGGCGGCCGTGCGGTGGGAGTGGGCCGACCGGAACCCGGCCGAGTCGGCCAAGCCGCCCACCCCTGCCCGCCAGGCCATCGTGGCGACCTCGCCGCAACAGGCCGCCACGGTGATCGCCGAGGCCCGCAGGCGCAGCGCCGCGCTGGGGCTGTACCTGTGGCTGGTGATCGTCACCGGCGTGCGCCGCGGCGAGCTGTGCGGCCTGCAGATCCGCGACATTGACCTGGACCGGGCCCTAGTGCACGTCGCGTCGAGCTACGTGGTGCGCGGCGGCCGCCGCGTCCGCAAGGACACCAAGACTCACCAGGACCGCTGGCTCGCCATCGACCCGGCCACCTGCGCGCTGATCGCAAGCTACCTGGACGAGATCAGGGCGGCGCTCGCGGCGCTCGGCGCCGGGCTGCGCGATGACGCGTACCTGTTCTCCAACGACCCGGCGCACGCCCGGCCGTGGAACCCGGACTGGGTTACGCACCGGGTCGCCGACGCCGCCGACGCGGCCGGGGTGGAACTCGACATCAAGGGCGGACGGCACTACACCGCCAGCCAGCTGCTGGCCGGCGGCTTCGACTTGCGCAACACCGCCGCGCGCCTCGGCCACAGCGGCGGCGGCGCGACGACGCTGCGGCACTACGCCGATCCAGTCCCCGAGGTCGACCGGCGCGCCGCCGCCTATCTCGCGCAGCTGACCGCCGAAGCCGCCAGCCACGGCGGCTAGGAACCAGGCCCCTGGCACTCCAGCAACCGCGCAGTCATCCGTGCCGCCCGGCTAGCGGTCATGGTTGGGACCTTGCCGTTCCTCGCCGCCTCCCCATGCCCACATGACAACCGAAGCGCTGAACGAGCGCGATCACAGCAACGGCAGCACTGAACACACATTCGTATATAGTGCTGGTGCTGCGGTAAGATCGCGATACTGCAAGTGATCCTAGACAGGCATCAGCGACAGATGCTAGCGGTCAGTTCAGTGGCGGTAACCGGATGTGACGACTACGACGACGCTCCGCGCGGGACACGACGTTGCCTACTTCACCCGCGGGCAGGGCCGCGGCGGGTGCGCCGGGGCGATGTCCTACTACACCGCGGCCGGGGAGCCGCCCGGGCAGTGGGCCGGGAAGGCAGCGGCCCGGCTGGGGCTGTCCGGGCGGGTGGACCCGGGGGTGATCGAGCGGCTGTACCAGCAGAGCACCGGCCCCGGCGGGCACGTGCTGGCCAGCCGCCGCCCGTCCAGGGCCGCCGGGCGGCGGGAGGACGCCGCGGTGGCCGCGTACCTGGCTGAGCATCCGTTCGCCAGCGCGGTCGAGCTGGCCGAGGTGCGGGCCGCGGAACGGGCCAGGGACCCGCACCGGGTGCCGTACTTCGACCTGACGATCTCTGCGGTCAAGTCGGTGTCGGTGCTGCACGCGTCCTACCGGGTGTCCGCGATGCAGGCGCGGGACGCCGGCGCCGAGGCCAGGGCCGCCGAGCTGGACAAGAAGGCGGACGACATCGAGCAGGCGCTGATGGACGCGGCCCGGGTCGCGGTCGCCTGGCTGGAACGGCACGGCACGTTCACCCGGACCGGGCACCACTCGGCCAGTACCGGGGAGTGGCGCGACGGCGACGGCCTGGTCGCCGCGTTGTTCCTGCATCACATCTCCAGGGACGGCGACCCGCAGCTTCACGTGCACGTGCCGGTCCTCAACCTGGTGCAGCGCGGCGACCACGCCGACGGGAAGTGGCGGACCCTGGACTCGAAGACCCTGCACAAGCTGCGGCTGGCGGTCGCCCCGGTCGCCGACCGGGTGGCGGAGACCCGGCTGTCGCAGCTCGGCTACGTCATGGTGCCCCGGCCGGACGGGAACGGCGCCGAGGTCGGCGGGGTCAGCCAGGACGTGATGGACCTGTTCTCGTCGCGGGCCCGGGCGCTGACGCCCGAACTGCAGGCGATGATCGGGCAGTACACCCGGGAGCACGGGAAGCCGCCCAGCAAGCGGACCATCTGGCTGCTCGGCCAGCAGGCCGCGCAGAACACCAGGAGGACCAAGGCCGAGGCGCGGCGCACCGTCGCCGGGCAGACCGGTGCGGCCGAGCCCACCACGGCGCAGCGGCTGGCCGCGTGGGAGGCGCAGGCCGCGCGGGAGGAAGTGCAGGCGCTGTCCGCGGTGCACGAGCACGCCGAGCGGTTCACTCCCCGTGCGATCCCGGTGCTGGACCACGCCGCGAAAGCCCGCGCGGCGCGGATCGCGGTCGCCGAGGTGCAGAAGCTTCACGCCACCTGGACGATGGCGCAGCTGCGGTTCGAGGTCCACCGCGCCCTGCCGGTCATGCCGCCGGGCGCCGACGCGGACTCGCTGATCACCGAGGTGGCGAAGCTGGCCGTCTCCGGCCGGGCCGGGGCCGAGGTCGTCCAGGTCACCGCGCCGGACATCACCGACGTGAGCAGCCTCGGCGTCCGCGCGTCCGACGGCGGCAGCATCTACCGGCCGCCGCACGAGCAGCGCTGGACGACGCTGCCGCACCTGGACGCGGAGGAGAAGATACTCGCCGGCGCCAAGGCGGCGGTCCCGCAGCTGGTCGGCGAGGCCGACGCGAGGGCGGCAGTCGAGCGCACCGCGCTGAATCCCGGGCAGCGTGAGGCCGTGGTCATGATGCTCACCGCCGCCACCAGGACCACGGCGCTGATCGCGCCCGCGGGCGCCGGGAAGAGCCGCACCGTGGCCGAGTTCGCCCGGCTGTGGACCACCTGCACCGGCAGGCGCGTCATCGGGCTGACCACCTCGACCAACGCCGCCCGGGTGCTGCAGCACGAGGGCCTGGCCGAGTCGTACAACATCGCGGAATTCCTCGGCAAGGTGGAAGGCTCCGACGAGCTTCGCCGGCCTGTTCCTGTCCACCGCGACGACGTTCTCGTGCTCGACGAGGCCACCCAGGCCAGCACCGCCGACCTGGCCATGGTGCAGGAAGCGGCCAGGCAGGCCGGGGCCAGGCTGCACCTGGCCGGCGACACCCAGCAGCTCGGCTCGCCGGAGGCGGGGGGCATGTTCCGCCTCCTGGCCCAGGAGGTCCCCTCCGCGGAGCTGCGCGAGGTCCGCCGGTTCGATCACCCGTGGGAGGCCGCCGCGTCGGTGCGGCTGCGCGCCGGGGACTTCACCGCGATCGCCGCCTACGATATCCGCGGCCGGATCCGCGGCGCAGATGAGGAAACCGCCTACGAGCGGGCGGCAAGCTCCTGGCTCGCCGACCACCTGCACGGCAAAGACGTTCTCCTGCTGGCCGGGTCGAACGCGGAAGCCGCCGAGCTGGCCCGCCGGGTGCAAGCCAAGCTCGCCGGGCTCGGCCGCGTCGGCGACGGCACGGCGGCGCTCGCCGACGGAAACCACGCCGGCCCCGGCGACCTGATCAGGGCCAGGCTCAACACCGAGATCGACGCCGGCGGGCGCAAGCTCACCAACCGGGACACGCTGAAGGTCGTCTCGCTGCGCGGGCCCGAGGTCATGGTGCGCCGCCAGCTGCGGGACGGGACCTGGACCGAGCCGTTCCGCGTGCCCGGGTCCTACCTGGAATCCAGCGCGGAACTCGCCTACGCGGGCAACGTGCACGTCGCCCAGGGCCGCACCGCCGACACCGCCCACCTGCTGGTCACCGAGACCCTGTCCCGGCAATCCCTGTACGTCGGCATGACCCGCGGCCGCCAGGCCAACACCGCGCACGTCGTCACCGGCAACACCGCCCCCCAAGGCAGCCAGCCCTACCAGCAGGCCACCCCCGAGGCGGTCATCAAGGGCATCATGTAGCAGGACGCCGGCGAGCTGTCCGCGACCGAGCAGATCAGGGCATCCCAGGAATGGGCCGGCGGCACCGGGCACCTGCTCAGCCTGTGGTCCGCCGCGGTCCGGTCACGGCTGATCCCCGACATCGACGACCGGGTCAAGGCCCGGCTCACCGGATCCGAAGCCCGGCGGTACGAGCGGGAACCGTCCAGGTCGGTGCTGCAGCACAAGCTCCGCCAGTACCAGCTCGCCGGGCACGACATCGACGCGGTCATCGACCGGATCACCGCGGCGCCGCTGACCGGCGCGCGCTCCATCGCCAGCGTGCTCCACGGCCGCCTGGAAGCCATCAGGCTCGACGACAGCACCACCCGGGCGGTTTCGTGGGCTCAGCGCACGCCAGACAGCGCCCCCCAAGTCGCCAGGGAACTCGCCGGCGGCCTGGACGCCCGCCGGCGGGAACTCGGCGAGCGCGCCGCCGCGAAACCCGAGCCGTGGCTGCTGGACCGCCTCGGCGTGCTCAGCCCGACAGCGTCGCCGGCGCTGCGGGAAGAGTACGCGCGCCGCGCGGGTATCGCCGCGAGCTACCGGGAGGCCGCCGGGATCACCGACCCGGAACAGGCCATCGCGCCGGAACCGCACCGCACCAGCCCGGAGCTTGAGGAAATGCGCCGGGAAACCATCCGCGCCCTGGAGATCACCGTCAACCCGTACGCCGGGATGACCCGCGGCCAGCTTGAGGCGGCGCTCGCCGAAGGCCAGCGAGCCCGGGCGCTGGCACCGCCGGACGTGTCCGGGCAGCTCAAGATGACAGCCCAGGCCCACGCCGACGCGCTGCAGCAGGCCGCAGACGCGGAAGCCAGCCACGACCAGGCCACAGCCGCGAGCGCCCGGGCACTCGCCGGGCAGCTCGCCGCCGAGAAAGCCCGCCTCGAAGCGGCGCACGCCGACTACGAAACCTGGTCCGGCAAGACAAGAGACGCCAGGGAAGCCGCGGGCAAGGCCAGCGCCGAGCTGCACCGCCGCGGGCTCACCCAGCAGCCAGCCGCACCGCGGCAGGCCGAGCCGGAACCGCAGCCGCAGACCATGACGGAATGGTGGCAGCAGTTCGAAGCCGACCTCGCCGCCGCCGACCGCGCGATCGCCCGCCAGCAGCAAGCCGCCCTCGACGCGGGCACGCCCTGGCCGCCGCCGCGGAAGACACCACAGCCATCCGCGCAGTCCCACGCCGAAGCCCGCCGGCTGATCGCCGAACTGCAGCGCGACGGCTACCTCAGCCACATCCCCAGGATCGACCCAGGCCAAGCCGCCGAACACGAGCACCCGGCCGCACCCGGCCAGGTCGCCGGCCCGGCAACCCAGGCGGAACCCGCCCGCCCGGCCGGGAACGAGGCTACCCCCGGCCAGCCGGAACCGGAGACCCGCGACCTGGCCGCCGGCCGCACCGGGGCAGGTGACCGCGCCGGGCGGCTAGACCAGCTCCAGGCCCGCGCCGGCGAGGCCGCGCAACGCATCGCCGCCGACCGGGCCGCCCAGCAGGCCAGCGCCGACTACGCCGCGCGCATCGAGCGGCAGGCGCAGGCAGAACCTCAGGCTGAGCGGTCCGCGGAACCGGACGAAGTCGGCATCGAGCTGTGACGGGCCTGCCGCCCGGCCCGCTGGCTGTACCGGCGCCTGGCCAGCAGCGCCGCCCGGGCACAATCCCCGCCGCACGCCTCGGTCAGCAGCGACGCGGCGATCACGCTGAACGTCTCCGCGACACGCTCCGGGTCCGCCCCGGCAAGCTCAGCGCTGATCCGGCCGATCGTCCAGTAATCCTCAGCCAGCCAGGCATGAACGTACCCCAGCGCCATCGGCGCCAGCTCGTCATGCGCCAGCCGGCCCACCGGAACCCGCCGCCTCCCGCCCGTACTGCTCAACCCACTGATCGATGACCTTCAGCGTCTTCGCCACGTTAAACCCGTTCGCCGACAACAGCACCCGCACCGCCAGCGCGAGCACCGCAACCATCAGCTCAGTCAGCTCCCGGTTCGCCTGACCCCCGGCCCACCCGCCTGATTGAGACTTTCGGTACGACGGTGCGGTCCTGGCCGGGATGGAAGTGCGTCAGGGCGTAGCGTTGAGAGGTCCCGGCTGGCTGGCTCTCTATCCGCCTGCTGCCCTGGCTGGGTTGGCTTACGAACGACGTGCCTGCTTGCCGGGACCTTGCCCGTGGCTGTGGCTCAAAAGAGGCGCGAGCGCAGCGAGCTCCTTCTCTGGAATCAGGCGTGCCCGCCGCGGGTCCCGTGCCGCATCCAGGGCAGGAAGGCAGTGATTCCCATGGCGGCAGTAATGATCGGAATCGATCCGCACAAGGCCTCGCATACGGCGGTGGCGATCAGCGCGGCGGAGGAGCCGCTGGGTGAGCTGCGGGTCCGCGCCTGCGTCGCCCAGGCCGAGCGGCTGCTGGCCTGGGCGCAGGCCTGGCCGGAGCGGACCTGGGCGGTCGAGGGCGCCGGCGGCACGGGTCACCTGCTGGCCCAGCAGCTGGTGGCCGCGGGTGAGCGAGTGCTGGATGTTCAGCCTAAGCTCGGCGCGCGGGTGCGGCTGCTGGCCGCTGGGGATGTGAACAAGAACGACCCGAACGATGCCCGCTCAGTGGCGGTCGCCGCGCTGCGGTCGCCCGGCGTCCAGGAAGTCCATCCCGATGATCACCCAGCGGTGCTGAAGATCTGGTCCAAGCGGTACCGTGATCTGGGCCGCACCCGCACCCAGGTGGTCTGCCGGCTGCACGCGGTGCTGGGCGAGCTGATCCCCGGCGGCGTCCCCAAGGCCATCACCGTGGCCCGCGCCGGCCGGGTGCTGAAAGCGATCAGGCCCGAAGGGGCGGTGCAGGCGGCCCGCTGGGAGCTGGCCGCGGCCTTGCTCGATGACCTGCGCCGCATCGATGCCCAGCTGCGCCAGACCAAGAAGCGGCTCGCTGACGTCGTCGCCGCGACCGGGACCAGCCTGACCGGGCTGTTCGGCGTCGGGCCGGTCATCGCCGCCGCCGTCCTCGGCGACGTCCGCGACGTCTCCCGCTTCCCCGGCCGGGACCACTTCGCCGCCTACAACGGGACCGCGCCGATCGAGGTGTCCTCCGGGCCGCGCAAGGTCTACCGGCTGAGCAGGCGCGGGAACCGGCGACTCAACCACGCCATCCACATGGCCGCGGTCACCCAGGTCCGCCACCGGCACAGCAAGGGCCGCGCCTACTACGACAAGAAACTCGCCGAAGGCAAGACCCCGAAAGAGGCCCTCCGGTCACTGAAACGGCAGGTCAGCAATGCCATCTTCACTCGCCTGCGGGCCGATGCCCGGCGCGCCGCCCGCGGCGAGGGCCCGGGAGGGCAACCGGGGAACGACGCTGTCACCAGCGCGGCCGGCTCGCACCCCAGGCACCGGCTCTTCGGACAAGCCACTCCCGGGCCTGGCCACCACCCTACGACCGCAGCCGCCGCACCGGCACCCGGACCTGCCCGGGCCCGTGGCAGGGATGGCCATTCCTCGATCGCTGCCACCCTGCCGCCGGCGCCGCCGCAGGTCCAGGTGGAGCGCCCGCAGCGAAGCGAGGACGAACGACCTGGAGGGGCGGCAAGACGACGGCCACACTCGGCAACGAGGAAGGCCACGGGCCAAAGATCGCTGGTCAAACGACAGCGCCCGAAGGGCACCTCATACTCCTCGAGCACGACGGACGGAACCTCTTGACACAAAGAGGCATTCGTTCTGCTGCAAGATCAGCACCCCCGCATCGGCGTCATCACAGACCCCGGCGCGGATCAAAGACGCCGCAGCCAGGCTCTTCGCCGAATCTCCGATCAGGGGCATAGACACTCCCGTTCCGGCTACAGCACGAGTGTAAAGCCCGGCGGCCAGATAAAGCCACGCACCAGCCCGCTCCGGCGGGGACCCCTGCAACCCCGATTCGGCTACGCTCCTCGCCGCTCGATTTCCTTGGACGAGTCCCCGGTCGGGAACAGGGCGCAGAGTTCGGCACACAGTATCGGCACATTACCTGTGACGATTTTCCTTACTCCTTTTTCAAGGGCGCACCTTCGGCGCGCCACGCCTGCGGCCAGGGCCGCGCTTCGCGGGCTGGCGCGAACGCCGGGGCGGTGAGCCTGGGCGGCCAGGAGGATCGGCGCAGGCGGCCAGGGTTGCCGGGGACTCGCCGTTGCCGGGCGGCAGCTTCGTCCGCGCCCTTCCGGGCGGCAGCCGCAACGAGCAGTATGCCTGCACTCTAGCAATGGCCCAACGTCACCCGTTTGGAATCAGGCTGTGACCTTCGCTTTTCAACAAGCTGTCAGCTTGACGTACGGAACGTTACTTGATCTCATGGTGACGTTTGGGGAGCATATGAGCGACGAACAACCGTCCGGCAGTCCTGAGAGACCGGAGGGACGACCGCTCCGAGGTCATGGAAGACAGCCGCCTGGGAGCAACTCTGAAGGACCGAAGCCCTTCTGGCGGCGTACAGCCTCCTTGATGGCGGCGCCACCGCTCGCTCTCATAATGATCATTACCGTTGTTGGGTGCATCAGTAGCAGCAGCACGAGCAGTCCGGCGGCCTCCTCTTCGTCCTCTGCGCAGGCGTCGGCGTCTGGCTCGTCGAGCCCATCACCGGGCGCGTCGGCGGCCGGGTCGCCAAGCCCCTCTTTTTCACCATCGTCGAGCAGTCCGCCGCCACCGCCCCCGCCAACCTCAGCAGCTCCAGCGCCGACTTCGGCTTCCGGCGCGTGGTGCACGGCCACCGCGAGCGTCTACAACGCCAGTCGCAACTGGAACAACGTCTACGTGCACTCCAACCAGCCATATACCGAAGCGACGGCCAGCGCCGACGGCTATTCGTGGAGCTATGAAACGAACGGCTCCGGGTACGCGCTGATCTACCTAAATGGCCCACCACCGGGCGCACTGATCACTGTTACGGTGGGCGGTGCCACGTGTACGATAAGTGACTTAGCCATGCTTATGTTCCATGGAGGTCCGCTTAATGTCTCTGCCGCAACACAAACCCCCGGATGCGCCGACTCCTGCCACCGATCGCGTACTCGTGCACCCAAACCGCTGGCTCACGCTAGTCATTCTGGGATTCGGACTTACCACGTGGGCTGCCTTTTTGTACATCGGTATCCGCGCCCAGCGCCGCTCATGGAAGGCCTGGGCGGCGGTATACGGTGCCCTTCTCGTCCTTTCCATCGCACTGGGCGGTTCGGCACATGGCAGTTCGGCGGGATCCAGCTTGGGCCCGGCGCTTCTAATGATCGCCTGGCTTGGCGGTACGGCCCACGCGGCGGCGGTTAAGCGAGACGCCGCGCGGCGGACACAGCCGTCCGGTGACCGGCTTGAGATAGCCCGCCAGAGAATCGAGCGGCGGGCCGAGGGACGGCGGTTGGCAGCACGGGATCCCCGCCTGGCAAGGGAGGTGGGCATCGGACGTCCAGACATTCCCGGGTCAGACGACTTCGGGTTGGTTGATGTCAATCATGCGTCACAGGACGCCCTCTCTCGTCTGCCGGGAATCACACCAGAGATAGCTCAACGCATTGTAGAGACTCGTGAACGCCTTGGTTTCTTCAAATCTGCCGAGGACGTTGGCATATCTCTGGACCTGTCTCCGAACGTGGTCGATGACATACGAGACTACACAGTCTTCCTCTGAACGAACTGTACACCTAGCATCCCCGCCGCCGCCTACCATATGCTGGGAACTGCGCAGGAAGGGTGGCCAGAGTGCCTTACTACGTCGTCAACGCGAGGAACTCGCGAGGTGGCATTACCTCGCGCGCAACTCACATCATGAAAAGCGGGAACGCCTCTACACCCGGAATCGTCAGCGCCGTTGTCGTCGGCTACGGGAAGCAAACTCTCTGTGGCCAGTGGGCAGGGCGCTACGTTGATGTGTTCCAGCCGTCCGAGGCGTCGTGCAGGGAGTGCCGCAAGCGGTGGCAGCTTGCGACGGCCCAAGAGACTGCCATGACTCCCCAACAGCGTCAGGCGCGGGACAAGGCGGAAGCAGGGAAACAAGCCGTTGGCTGCCTAGTAATCCTTTTGGTTATCCTCGGCATCATTCTTTTCTTGGTCTTTCGGCCCCATAATGCCAGTGCCGCCCAGCCAATCCTTAGTAAGATTCCCGGCTGCGAGAACATCTCAACAACTGGCGGCTCCTCTCTAGATGACAACACCGTGGCCGAGGGAAGCTGCAATCTGTCCGACGGCACTAACCTGAAAATCTACGTCTGGGCCGCAGGTGACACTTCTGACCAGCATGATTTTGTGTACTGGAACTCCTCCAACTGCACCTCGTCAGGACCCCCGCCTCTCAACGCACCGGACGGCTGCTTCGTCGGCAGCAACCCCACGCCATGGTTTATCGACATCTCTACGAGCAACTTTGCTATGAGCGGCGCCGAAAGCGACTGGTCGCCGGTCGAGAATGCGCTAAGCGGGGTCCGGGTAACCACGGTCCCGGCGTCTTGGTGCTCTGGTGCCTGCCCGCCTCCAGGTCAGTATGGCGGATCGTGAGGAATAGACTTCGGAGACGGGGACTAGCTCTTGGGGGAGGGCCCGATCCCCAACCGGCAATCTTACAGCGACCTTGCAGGTGAAAGTGTGAGTGGCCTCCCCGAATCTGCCAGGAAACAGCGTGGCTGGCAGAATCTGGCAGAGCTGCTCTAACACTTACAGTAAGTGTCAACTTTGTACAGCAGAACGTACAGCAACGGGGGCGCGCAACCGCTCGCATGCACGACCGCAGACACCGCTGGTTACCTGTCGAGGTCGCCCGGTCCTGAGACGCGCCGGTAGTTCGGGACGAAGAGACCGCCAGCGTGCCCGTTGCGTGCCCGATAGGGCGGTCAAGACCGGTACTCGGCGGGCACTTGCGGACAACCAATGATGGTGGCTGACCTGCGACGCGCCGGTTAGCGATGCATGACAGTCCAGTTCCCAAGCTGATAGTTGCGTTGAGGACGACCAGATCAGCGCGAGAGCGCAGGAGCCAAAGTGAACGGTGGCGGGCCGAGCGATGCGTCCACCGCGCCTGCGAGAACGGGCCGCTTCATGTTCGTGACAGCCGCATGAACGACGGCCGCAACAGTTTAGACTTCACCCGCAACCCAGCAGCTCCGCGCCCCGCACCCGCGGATCACGCGCAAGGCTCCCGCCTGCACAAACACCCGGCAAGCACCACAGTATGTACCTATATGTCAGAACACTCCGGTAACGCCCGGGTCATCCCCGATCCAGCCCGAACGCCCACCTGTATTGGAGCCGCACCCAAGAGGACCCGCCGGTTCTCAGGGAAAATGATGACCTTCTGTGCAACCTGTTTGTCGTCAGCGACCTTCTCCCAGTTCACGCTGAGGCCAAAGCCTCCGACGCCGGCCAGTCGGTACGGCATGGACGAAACCCCTTCTGTCCTCACGTCGCCGACGGAGACCAACTCTACGACGCTCCGGCGTAGCGGTCATTCCGCCCGATCGTCGCACATCGTCAGTAGGGTTCGCCCATGGATGGTTGGACGATCGGGAGCGACGTCGCCACGATGCTTACCGGCCTGTCGGCTGTGACGGCAGCCGCGACCTGGCTGACGAGCCGGTACCGGGCATGGCAGCAGGAAAAGGCTCAGATTCGTGCCCGGAACTGGCACGGCTTCATCATGACGACCGGCATCAGCGACTGGTACGTCCGTCTGATAGACGACCCGAAGACCCCGACCGCAGTCGTCCCTCTTGAGATCGTAGACCGCTACGGCAACCCGGACCCCGCCATGGCCCAGGGGTTGCGGGAGATAGTCAAGCAGGACGGGATGCTCGCCCGCGTGCCGACTCAGCAGGAGTACGCGTTCCTCAGGTTCCTGAACAAGGAACTCGGATATGGCAAGGGCATCCTGATCCGCTAACCAGGATGAACTCGTAGAGCTCAGCTCGTGACGCGGGCTAGCCGCGGGCGAGCTCGGCGTTCGCCCGCTCGGTGATGATGCTGAGCACGCGGCCCGCGGTGGCCAGGTCCTCGGCCGGCAGGTCGCCCCACAGCCGTTCGGTGATCTCATGGGTCGCGTTGCGGACCCGGGCGAACAGGTCCCGCGCGCGCTGGGTGACTGAGTTCCCGTCGGTGAGGTACCCCGCAGCGGTCAGCTGGTCGAGCTGGTCCCCAGCTTGCGGCTCGGTGATCTTCAGCGCGAACGCGGCCTGCTGAGGGGTGATGCTGCCGCCACCGGTGACGGCGACGGCCAGGATCACCCACTGCGGTTCGGTGACCCCGGTGCCGGCCAGCAGTCGTCCGAGGAACGCGTTGAGGGTCTTCTCGGTCTCGCCGATGACGCGAGGGGTGAGGGTCGGATAGTCAGACATTGCCGTGCTCCTTCCTTCTTGGTCTCTGCCGCGCGGTTCATTGGTATGTCCAACGTTGGCTTTTCCAATGATATTCCGGGTAGGCTGACCGCCGTGGACGAGGAGAGACGGCCGGCCCGGATCGCGGGGAAGCCCACCTGGCTGATCAGCGAGGTGTCGCGGCTGTCCCACCAGCTGCTCACCGACAAGCTCGCTACGGTCGGCTCGCGCGGTTATCACGCCCGGCTGCTCGCCGCGCTCGAGGAGTTCGGCCCGCTGAGCCAGGCCAGCCTGGGCCGGCACACCGGCCTGGATCCCAGCGACGTGGTCGCGGCGCTCAACGACCTGACCGCCCGGGGTTTCGTCGCGCGCTTCCCCGACCCGACGGACGCGCGCCGGAACATCGTGACGCTGACGGCGGTCGGCGCCGAGCACCTGGAAGTGCTCGACCGCCTGCTCGGCGAGGTCCAGGACGAGCTGCTGGCTCCGCTGTCCGTACCCGAACGCGCCGAGCTCGTCCGCCTGCTGGGTCGCGTGCTGGATCGCTAAACCAAGATGAACTCGTATAGCTCGGGTCGTGACGTCGGCTGGCTGGCAGCGTATGACCGGGGCATGCGGTATGCGCAACGGGGCGGGTACACACCTGCCGAGCAGCAGCGGCGGGAGCGGCTGCGGCTGCAGGCAGCCGAGCGGTTCGCTCGCGGCGACACGACCAGCCAGGTCGCCCGGGACCTGCGGGTCACCGAAGGGTCAGTCCGCCGGTGGCGGCGGTCCTGGCGGGACGGCGGAACCGAGGCGCTGAAGTCCAGGGGGCCGGTGTCGCGGGAGAGGCTGACCCCGCAGCAGTTCGCGCGGCTGGAAGCCGAGCTGAGGGGAGGCCCGCTGGCTCATGGGTTTGCCGGTGACCAGCGGTGGACGCTGGGCCGGATCAAGACGCTGATCGGCAAGCTGTTCCACGTCGGGTACACCGTCGAGGGCACCTGGAAGCTGATGCGCCGGCACGGCTGGTCCTGCCAGGTCCCGGTCCGCCAGGCCATGGAACGCGACGAGGACGCGGTCGCGGTGTGGAAGGCGGAGGTGTGGCCGGATATAAAAGCACCGCGCGCGACCTGGGCGCCTTCATCTGCTTCGAGGACGAGGCAGGGCAGGGGCTGAGTCCGCCGAAGGGACGCACCTGGGCGCTGCGCGGGGCCCGCCCGGTGGTGAAGGTGCGCGGCGCGGGCGGCGGCCGGGTCAGCATCGCCGGGGTGGCCGAGCCTGTCAAGTCCTCTGTGTAAGCTGAGGCAGTTGTTGTCCTTCCGTTACATTTACTGTGCGTAACCTCCGAGGCCTGGATCAGACCGGGACACGGTCGCCGAAACGGACCGCGAAGGCGTTC
>Ga0209061_1000838_pt1 | contig 63823 bp, 56 predicted proteins | sample Coa_R1_10_FD_187157 | JGI IMG/M metagenome (GOLD analysis project Ga0209061, IMG submission 187157) | Surface soil microbial communities from Centralia Pennsylvania, which are recovering from an underground coalmine fire - Coalmine... | ecosystem: Environmental > Terrestrial > Soil >... | reverse complement strand
CCATTTGTTTGGCGCTGGCGCCGGACCCAGCCCGAACGTTTGCGGGCCTGGTCCACGGAACATCCTCGTCGAATGGCCTGATGGGCACCAAGTGATGGCGCCGTGGCGGGCCGTGCGGCGCGCCAGAGAATGAGAAGACGCCAACCCATGACTCCATGGGGCGGCCTCTGCAACCAGGTCGTGGTCAGCGCCCAGGCTCAAGAGTAGCTCGGGTTTCAATACGGGACGACCTCTGCAACTCCGGGAGCTGGTCGAGGACGGCGCGTATTGCGACCAGAGGTTTCAATCCCCTACTTCACGAGGCGACCTCTGCAACGTGGAGTGTGGCCGCACCCTCACCAAGGGGGCAGCTGTCCGTTTCAATCCCCTACTTCACGGGGCGACCTCTGCAACGAGGTTCGTCGGGTGGCCCGGGACGGGACCTGGGTCGATGTTTCAATCCCCTACTTCACGGGGCGACCTCTGCAACGCTGGAGGCGGGTGGTCTGGCGTTCCGGGTCGAGAAGTTTCAATCCCCTACTTCACGGGGCGACCTCTGCAACCGAACGCCGACAACCTGGCCGAGTCGTTCACGATGTTTCAATCCCCTACTTCACGGGGCGACCTCTGCAACCGGCTGCAGTGGAGCTACCGCTTGGCCGGGGAGGACGGTTTCAATCCCCTACTTCACGGGGCGACCTCTGCAACTAAAGACTCTGTAGTAGTTCTCCAGGAGGAGGAAATGGTTTCAATCCCCTACTTCACGGGGCGACCTCTGCAACTGCAAGGGAGCGTCTCGCCGAGTTCGATCGGCGGGCCGTTTCAATCCCCTACTTCACGGGGCGACCTCTGCAACGTTGAGCACCTGGGTCATCAGGTTGGCAGCTTGTACCCTGGTTTCAATCCCCTACTTCACGGGGCGACCTCTGCAACAGGGCAACCAGGCCCTGTCACCCCAGGAAATCGCCCAGTTTCAATCCCCTACTTCACGGGGCGACCTCTGCAACGCGCATCACTGTCTGTGTGCTAACAACACTATCACTCGTTTCAATCCCCTACTTCACGGGGCGACCTCTGCAACGGCCATTGTGAACTCGGCCGGCCCCCCTTGGCAAGCCCCGGAGAGCCGATTGTCGTCATTTTGTCGTCGGGCCCGAACTCGGAGGGGGGTGGTCAACCTCCCCCCTTCGAGGGCCGTTTCGAGGTTGACCACCCTACCGGCGTGATCCACTCACGGAATTTGATATCGGATAGGCCGAACAACCCACCGATATCGATCCCTAAACCGAAGAATATCTATCCACGATGAGGGAGGATTTCCCTCCGACCCATGTGCAAGTGGGGGTTCGGTGAACTCGAGCCGACCTTGTGAAGACGGGCCGGAGGTTGACCACCCCTCTTGCTCAGGTCGATCACCTTTCGTTATGTCAGCATTACCAAGAAACCTGCCTCTACGCTGCTCCCAGCTGCTCCTCCATCCATCCCTCGCCCACCCTCGGCGACCCTCGACCGCATGGCGGAGGCGGTCGGCGTCAGCTTCGGTTGCTGCTGATGCTGGGCGGTTGCGGCCAGACGAGCCCAGCGCGGGCGTGGGCGCGGAAGGGCTCTTGGTTCGAGAAGATGAGATGGGATGAGGAGCTTGCTCTGGCAGGTGGCGCGTCCCCTCTGGGCCTGAGCCGGGCGATCGGCAGGGGAGCGCCTCACGAGAGTTCGATCCTCAGGTCCTCGGCCGAGCCCTCGACCAGGGGCTCCTCCACGCCGTTGCGGAAGCTGACCGGGTCGTAGCCCTCGTCCTTGGCGGTGGCCCGGGCGGTGACCTCCACCTCCAGGGTGGTGGGGATAGCCGCTACCTGGCTGGGCTGGAGCCTGGGCAGCTGTCTCGGGATGGGGCACGTGCCTACCATCATCGCGTCGATCCAACGACGCCTTCCCGAGGCGAGGTCACCAAACCCGCGGCATCTCCCCTTGCGATATGGATGCTCGTCGAGGGGAGGGACAGCGCCACCGCGTCGTGAGTCCTGATGTCCGTGTCTTGCCGCATCGTCTTCGAGCGGTGCGCTCGCTCGACGACGCCCTGGGGCTGTTTCGTGAGCTGGGGTACGAGCAAGCAGCCCGCCCGGTCGATGTCGGTGCGCTGAAGCTGCCCCACCTGCGGGTGGCCCGAGTTGCCCGCAACCGCCAGAGCCGGCGCACCGGGTACGGCCTGTTGCTGGCCGAGACGTCGACGCTGCCGCGCTCGTTGCGGCCGCTGGCCCGTGCCCTGCAGCGTGAGGTCCACGGCCAACCCCTGGGGGTGGTCGGGGTGGCCAGCACCGACGGCCGCTGGGAGCGGATGGTGGTCTTCCGCCCTCGGCAGGTGGGCGGGCGGCTGGGCGCGGTGACCGTCTCCCGCCTGGACGTGGACCTCGACCACCCGACGGGGCACGACGCCGAGGTCCTGAGCGGGCTGCGCTGGCAGGCGAACCTGGGCGATGCCGAGGCGCAACGAGCCCTCAGCGAGGCGCTCGACGTGGAGCGGGTCACCCGCCAGTTCTATCTCGGCCTCCGCCCCCATTTCGAGGCCCTGGAGCGGGAGGTGATGGCGGCGGCGGCAGGGCCCCTTCTACGCCGGCGTGCTCGAGCCGCTCTTCCACGGCGTGCTGGCCGTGCCCGGGGACCGCCGCGCTGCGGCCACGGCCTCGATCCCCTTCCTCAACGGCGGCCTGTTCGAGCGGCGCTACGGGGAGGTCAGCCTCGACCTGCCGGATGCGCTGTTCGACCTGGACACCGGGTTGCTCGGCTACCTGAACCACTGGACCTTCACCGTGGCCGAGGAGACCGCCGACGAGCAGGAGGTGGCGGTCGACCCCGAGATGCTGGGCCGCGTCTTCGAGTCGCTCCTGCCCGATGCCGAGCGAGAGCAGAAGGGCACCTACTACACCCCCCGGCCGGTGGTCCAGTTCATGTGCCGGGAGGCGCTGATCGCCCGGCTGGCCAGGGAGGGCCTGGGCGAGGACCTGCTGCGGGAGCTGCTGACGGACGAGGACCCGGCTCACGTCCTGCGTGGGCAGCGCCAGGCAAGGGAGCTGGCGCGAGAGCTGGACGGCCGGCTGGCCGAGCTGACCGTGCTCGACCCGGCGGTCGGCTCGGGCGCGTTCCTGCTCGGGATGATGGGCGAGATCACGCGGCTGCGGGCGGCGGCCCACGAGGTCGTCCACGGCGTGCCGGCCACCACCGAGCAGCTCCACGCCTGGAAGCTGCACGCCATCGAGCGGACCCTGTTCGGGGTGGACATCGAGGCGACCGCGGTGGAGCTGTGCCGGCTCCGGCTGTGGCTCTCGCTCGCGGTCGAGCTCGACCCCTCCCGGCCCGCCCCGCCCTTGCCCAACCTCGAGTTCCGCACCGTCTGCGCCAACAGCCTGGTGGACTTCGTCGAGGGCGTCGAGCTGCAGGACACCAGACGAGCGGCGCGGAGCCCGGACATGTTCCTCGGCCTCGACGTGGACGAGGTGGTGCGGCTCCGGGCCGAGTACTTCGGCGCCGCCCATCCCGAGCGCAAGGCGGCCCTGCGCAACCGGCTGCTGGACGCCGAGAACCGGCTCCTGGACGAGCTGCTCGGGGACCGCTTCGGCAAGCCCCGTCGCGAGGCCGAGGCCAAAGAGAAGGCCAAGCGGATCACGCAGCTCAAGGAGCAGCTGCGCTCACCGGATCGGGTTTACCCAATCTTCATACCTGCCTTCTCCGCGCCCGAGGTCTGGGGGCAGGGCGGCTGGGACGTGGTGATCATGAACCCGCCGTACGTGGGGCGGAAGCAGCTCGCCGAGCGGTACCGCGAGCAGCCGCAGGTGGTCGACGCGGTCCAGCGCCACTTCGGCGCCACCAACGACCTGATGGTCCTGTTCGGGGAGCGGGCGCTGCAGCTGGCGCGCCCCGGCGGCGTGATCGCGATGATCTTCAACGACTCGATCTTCACCTCCACCGACGCCGAGGCCTTCCGACGCAGGCTGGTGGACCAGACCACGCTTCGTGTCCTCGCTCGGACCAAGTGCTTCGAGGGCCAGGTGGTGAACGGCGGCGTCATCGTGGCGCGCACCGATCCGCCCTCCGGCGCCCCGGTTCGCTGGGTCGAGGGCTACCCGGCCGCCACCGTCGCCGAGCTCTTCGACGACGACCCCTCGACCGTGCGCCGCTGGATCCAGCGCCTCAACCATGAGGGCATCGCGGGGCTCAGCGACCGTCCCGCTCGGGGCGGCCCCGGCTGGGCAGCCCTCGGCTCCAAGCGCGCGTCCGAGGCCGGCTGGCCGAGCCCCGGGCTTGGAAGGGGTCCCCATCGGAACCCGTCCCGATGGGGTCCCCACCGTGGCCCGGCTCCGGCGGCGCTTGCGTCCTCCGATGTCGGTCCGGGCCTTCCGTCGCCGGGTCCGGGAGGTGGCCAGCTGGCGCCGACCGCGCCTGGTGGCCAAGGGCGATCCCAACGAGTCGGCGGTGCTGGAGCAGATGCGACGGGCGATCGCCGAGCTCCCCCCGGGCTCGGTCTGCTGGCCGAGGACGAGGCCCACCTCCACCTCCTCCCCTGGTTGCGCTCGACCTGGGTCGCCACGGGCCCCCGGATGCGGGTCCCAACCCCCGGCACCAACCAGCGCCGGTCACCACCCGGGCCACCAGCGCCGGCTTCCTTCGGCTCCTGGAGCGGGTGCTGGCCGCCTACCCCTCGGTCCCGGCCGTCGCCCTCCTCCTCGACCACGTGGCCATCCATCGCTCCCGGGTGGTCACCCGCTGGCTTGGGGAGCACCCCCGGGTCCGGCTCATCCTCGGTCCTCGCTCTTGTCTCCACCACCACCCGGTGGAGCGGATCTGGGGGGCGATGAAGACGTATTTGGCCAACACCCCGGTGGAGACCATGGCCGGGCGGGTGCGTCAGGTGTAGGCCTTCTTTGGGGGGGTGAGGAGCGGCGGTTGCGGTGTGCCTCGCCGTTCCGGCCACCCTGGTTGCCCGAGGGATACGCGCAGAACTTATGGAAGGCGGCTTAGAGGCTCGGGTCCGCTCGACGTGACCAGATCCTGGAGGGATACGATGACCTCCGCTCCGCGGTCGGCGACCACCACCGCCAGGCGTCATGTCGATCTCCCAACCCTGGGAACTCCTGCTGGGCGCGTTCCCCGTGATCGGCCGCCCGGGCCAACCAGGTGGCTGCCTTCTGGGGAGGCGCTGGACATCGAGCGGCCAGTGGTGCCAGGCGTCTCCCTTGGGGCGACCTCGCTCTCACCTGGGCCGTCGGCCACCCTGAGCGCCCCGCCAGGCCGGTGCTGATGAGTGGCGCGCCAGGCCCGCTTGGACCCCTGCCCGGTGGCCCTGGAGCGCCCTGGGGATGCAGCCGGGCGTGCAGTCGCCGAGCGGTACCGGCCCTGGCGGCCACGATGCACGGCTGCCTCCGGGTCTGCCCGCCGCTCCACCGCGGGACGTGGCCGACCGACCCCGAGGGCTGGTTGCGGCGTGGGACCTCCACGATGCCGCAGGATCGGCACTGACCGACGACCGTCACGCTGAGGGATACGCACTCCGCGTGGGAAGCAGTGCTGCGGACCGTGCCCACCCGCCTCCGGGGCGCTAGGCGGTCTCCAGCCCTAGGGCTCGGGCCACCTCGGCCTGGCGGTCGTCTCGCGTGACCACGATCAGCGGCTCTCCGGCCGCGAGTTCGGCCGCGGTCGTCCTCGCCACCGCCAGGTGGATCGCGTCGAGCGTCCGAATGAGGTGCCCTCTGACCAGCTCTCGCGCGAGCTGCAGCACGGGCACGGGATCGAGCCTCAGCAGCGCCACTGGCCCGTCGTCGGCGCAATCCGCGTCGAACCGGTTCAACACCACCTCGGGCCGGCCGAGCCGCCCCTGGCGAGCGGCGGCCATCACCGCGCTGGCCAGCTCCACCCGGGTCAGCTCGCTCGTCACCACGGGTTCATCGGCTTCCAGCAAGCGGTACCGGAGCAATTCGTGATCCGGTTCGTCGACCAGATAGGCCCGGACCAGGGCGCTGGTGTCGGCGTAGATGACGCTCAACCCCGGGCTCGCTCCGTCTCCAGCGCCTCGCTCACCGACGTCCCGGCCCCGTGCGTGGCCTTCTCCACCGCCTGCCAGGAAGGAGTGCGGTCCGGCCGTGGGGGCACCACCAGCCATCCTGCCGCCTTCGCCCGCCGTCGAAGCCTTTCGCGTCGATTGCCCGGAGCGACAGCCGCGGCCAGGATCTCGACCACCAGCGCGTTGACGGACCGCCCCTCGGCGGCTGCCCGCTCTCTCAGCCGCGCGTGGAGATCGTCGTCGAGTCGGGTGATGAGCTGCCGCACGCGCCCATGATAGCACTTGTCCGTTTTGTGATAGCATCTGCCCCGGGCCGTCCCCGGCGGCTCCTCGCAGCCCCGGGGCAGGTGCCAGCTCCGCACCGCTTCTCACAGCTCCGGCGGCGACCCGCCTCGATCGGGCATCGCCTCACCACCACCCGCGCGGCCGCTGCCTGCGATCTCCGGGTACGCGCCCGGCTCGCCGCCGGCGCGGTGGCGGCGACGCGGCGGGAGGGCTGGAGACTGCTGGCTGTCGAGTGAGTGTGAGTGTGGGAAGGGGGACCCACGAGGCCGGCCTCATGGGGACCGCGGTAAGAGCCGGGCTTGCCGGGCACGCGGCGAGAAGCGCGAGGCCGGCTTGGGGACCCCATGTGAGGGGGTTCCGATGGGGGAGCCCGCGAGGGCAACCCCGTGAGGGGTGCCGCTTGATGACGACTGATCACTCAGCGGCAACGGATCAAGAGATCCTCCGGGGGCGTCGGCCCGGCGCCCGCGCCGATGCGCCTGAGCCCCGGGCCGCGCCTGTCTCCCCCTCCACCAGGGCCCCGCGGGTGGCGTCCAGTACGTCTCGCCTGGCGAGGATGCCACGCCCCAGGGCCGAGTGGCGGATGCCGAGTGCCTGGCGCCGCCAGGAATCGGGCACGTACTTCCCGTCGATGGGCGTCATCCGGGAGGGCGTGTCCGGGCAGCGACCCGCGAAGTCGATCGCTCCTGACGGGCCCCGGTAGTGCGCGCCCCACCCATGGGGACGAACGGAGCCTCGTCGCACCGCCTCACACCGCTGGAGGAGAGCCACGCCGACCTGCTCGTTGAGCTTCGTGATCTCGATGTGGAGACTGCCGTGCACGAGCTCGGGCAGGCGCGACCGGCGGATCGAGGAGGTAGAGCTTGCGCTGCTTGCGCCGATCCACGTGGCCGGTCGCGTCGGCCCGTGGGCAGGGCCCAGACCCAAGAAGCCGGCGATGAGGGGGCCGAGCCGGGCCCGTGACGCGTCCCGGCCCATGCCGACCTCGCCCGCCAGGTCGTCGAGCACGGACCCGCCGGTCCCGCTCGTGATCGCATCCCCCTGGCGCCACGTCCCAGAGGGCGCGCCAGGTGTGGACTTCAACGGTGTTGGAGCGGCGCCAATCGGCGAGGGCGCTCGGATAGCCGCCGACCTCGAGGTATGCCTGCCATGCGGCGGACAGATCGTCCGTGTGCGGGGCGAGGCCCAGCCAGACGTCGCAGGCCCGGCGGGACATGAGTTCGTCGACCCGCAGCGCGGTGACCGATGGGACGGATGCGCCGACGCTCCGGCAAAAGGATCCGAAGCTCATGGAAGGAGCGCCCGGTCAGGATCGTGCACCGGGCCGCGGCGGCCGGCGAACGCCTTTATGGCCTGGTCCAGGTTGCCGTTGGACGGACCGGTCGGGACCACACGGTCGTCACGGAGCCCGGGGTTGTCGCGAAGGTTCTTGATCACCGTCCACCACTCACCCCAGCAGGTCGTGATCTCGTCGATGAACCGGTCCCTGGGACCCTGCCGGATGGGGCTGGTGAGGAGACGCACCACGTGCTCGTAGCACGTCCCGAGCCGGTTCGCCTGCCATCGGTCGACGCTCACATGGACGACGCGCAGGGTTCGACCCCTTTGTCGAGCAACCTCCGCACCATGCGGCGAATCGACACCGTCTCTCCGACCCGCCGAGGCCCGTAGAGCATGTACAGGCCACCGGGCCGGAGGTCGCTCAGAGGATCGGGATCGTGCTCGACACCCACTGCGTCGGCGTCTCTCAGGTACGGATCCCGCGTGCTCCAGTCGGTGGCGCGCCACCAGGGACTGTCGCGGCGGACCGCCTCGCCAACCGGCTCCGCCGTCTCCATGGCCGGGACGGCGGGAAGGGGCCACGGCTGGAGCGGTGGCACGCGGCGCCCGGACGGTGTCCAACGCGCTTCCGCACCTGGCGGTGTCCTCGTCGTGGACGGGGACGGTTCCAGGTCACCTGGTCGGTGGGGCGCCCTTGGCTCCGATGTACCGCCGGCCGAGCTCCGAGGTGGTGCTCAGCCGGCGGCGCGGGGTGGGAGGGAAAGCCGGGGGCGGTTGGATCTGGTTGACCCGGAAGACGAGCGCCGGTGCGATCAGCACGTCGTCGGCGGCCACCTCCACTCGGCCCGGTCCTGGACCTCGGACCCCGAGGTTGACGTTCATCAGGAGGTTCAGGTGCGACCTCTGGTCCGGGGAGGGTGGTTCCTTGAACGCGGTCGGGACCTCCTGCCAGGGGCCTTCCACCGTCTGATGGGTGACCCGCATGCGAAGCCGGTGGAGTTGTCGGCTCCCCTTGGCGTCGGCCTCGAACCTGAGCACCGCGTAGACGTGCAGCAGGGCCGGAAAGGTCAAGACCCCGAGGTTGTCGACGCCGCCTCGCCACCCCATGAAGGTGCCATCGGAGTTCTGCATCGCCTCTTGCACGAGGAACGCGGCACGCAGGTTCATTGGTGATGCCCGGCCTCCTTGGGGTCGATCCCGGCCTGACGAAGGATCGGCCGGACGGTTCCCGCCGCAGATCTCCCCGACGTCGGGGACGCTCACCGGTCGAGATGCCCCCGGGAGCCTATGGATGTCGTGCCTGGTCCCATGCCGTTGGAGCACGCCCCCATGGTCCAGCAGGAGCCGCACGACGTCGTCCGTGGTCCAGAGCAGGGGAAGCCGGGCTCGCGTGCCGGTCAGCTGACGTAGAACTGACGCATGAAGTAGGGCGCCTGGCTGCTCACCGGGAAACGCCGGAGTTCGGCCGGCGGTACCAGCTGCCCGGGATCGATGCCCTCCTCGGCGGACCGGACGGCTTCGGTGACGGCCTGTACGAGGTTGTCGGTCGCCTCCTCGGCCATGCTGGCCACGGACACGATGTCCAGCTCGGGACGCAGCGAGGACCATTGCCCTTCTCTCGGGCGTCGCCCTGCCGCCGTGCCCGCGGGAGCCGGGCGACATCGTGCGGTGAGAGGTCGCCGCAGGGTCACCGCCGGACGGCGACGACGCCGGAGCCACCGGCGAAGGGATGGGCGGGCGCCCGTGGACGTCCGGCCACCCGGCGGTGAGGCCCGGCTCGCGCCGCGACCGCTCAGGCGGGTGCGAAGGCCGAGCGCAGGGCCGCCCTCGCCTCGGCCGCGGTGGTGGCGTCGAGGGCGGCGGCGGCCGCCTCCCGGCAACCGTCCTGGCTGGCCCGGGCCAGGGCCTCCGCCACCGCCTCCATCGCCCGCAGCCCCATGCTCAGCGAGCCCACCCCCACCCCGACCAGGAAGACCGCGCCCTCGGGCGTCCCCGCCATCTCGCCGCAGGCGCCGGCCTCCATCCCCAGCGCCCGCGCCGCCTCGACCGCGGTCGCGATCAGGCGCAAGACGCCGGGGTTGGTCTCGCTCAGTTCGGGGCCCCACTCCAGCTCGCGGTCGGCCCCCAGGGCGTACTGGGCCAGGTCGTTGGTGCCCAGGCTGATGAAGTCGACCAGGCCCCGGAAGGCGGTGAGGTGGAGGGCGGCTGCCGGCGTCTCCAGCATCATGCCCAGCCGGGGCACGGCCAGCTGCAACGAGCGAGCCTCGGCGACGAAGAGCTCCCGGGCGGCGCGCACCTCCTCGACCGCCGCCACCATCGGGACCATCACCCGGAGGTTGGGGCAGACGGCGGCCGCGCGCAGCAGCGCCCGCACCTGCGGCCGGGCCAGCTCGGGCCGGGCCAACCAGAGGCGGATCCCGCGCCGACCCAGGGCGGGGTTGGGTTCGCGCTCCGCGGGGAGGTAGGGCAGGGCCTTGTCCGAGCCCACGTCCAAGGTGCGCACGATCACCGGATGGGGGGCCAGGGCGCGGGCGGCCCGCTCGTAGGTCTCCGTCTGCTCCTCCTCCGACATGGGCTCGGGGCGGCCCAGGAAGAGGAGCTCGGTGCGGAAGAGGCCGATGCCGGCCGCCCCCCGGGCCGCCGCCGCGGCCGCCGAGGCCGGCGATCCGGCGTTGGCCATGACTGGGACCGGGAGGCCGGTCAGGGCGAGGCGCTTCGGGGTCGTGATCTCGGCGGTGGTCGGCGCCTCGGGCAGGAGCCACACCGTCCCGGCGTCCCCGTCCACCTCCGCCGCCCGGCCCCCGGCCGCCGCCGCCACCGCGCCCTCCACCCCCATCACCGCCGGGATGCCCAATTCTCTGGCCACGATGGCGGCGTGGGAGGTCGGGCCCCCGGCCTCGGTGACGATGGCCAGCAGCAGGCCGGGGTCGGCGGCCAGGGTGTCGGCGGGGGACAGCTCCCGTGCCACCACCACCGCCGGCCGGGTGAGCGAGGCCAGCCGGGAGGCGGGGCGTCCGGCCAGCGCGGCCAGCAACAGGCGACCGGCCTCGCGGACGTCGGCCGCTCGAGCGGCCAGGTAGTCGTCCTCCAGCTGCTCCAGCTGGGCCGCGTACCCTTCCAGGGCGCGCTCGACCGCCCGGCGGAGGTCCGAGCCTGTCTCCAGCTCCTTGAGCACGGCGGCCTCCAGGGCTGGGTCGCGGACCATGAGCGCCTGGGCTTCCAGCACCTCTGCCCCCTGCGGGTTCTCGGATCGGACCTTTCCTGCCAGGTCCTCCAGCTCGGCGGCCGCCCTCTCCGCCGCGGCGCGCAGGGCGTCCAGGGGGGCGGCCGGCGTGGCCGTCGACGCCGTGTCCTCCTCGACCACGTGCAGCGGCCCACGGGCTCGTCCCCCGGAGACGGGCACGCCGCGCAGCAGCCGAGCGCCGGTGGCCATCCAGGTCAGCTTAGCCTTGCCCGACCACGGCCCCGGTAAGACGAAGCTGCATGGGCCGGCGCCGGCTGTTGCTGCGGGTTTATCCCTCCCCGGAGCATGCTGTGAGCAACGGACGACGGCCGCCGCCGTCTCCCTGAAGGGGCAGTTCCAACTCCCCCACCGACGTAGGGGCCGGCTCCGGCCGGCCCCTCAGTGGGGCAGCCCGCCCGTGCCTCCTCGGCCTCGGCTCATGGCCGCCCCGGGTGTCCGGCGTCGGGCGATGGGTCAGGCCGTGCCCGGCCCCTGCGCAGCCGCACCTCGATGCCGATCCCGCTCCCCTCCAGCTCACAGGCGCCGAAGGGGCTGGGGGCGGCGAAGCGCTCGAACTGCGCTCCGGTGTGCGCGCGCCGGCGAAGCATGCGCAGGTCCCACCTAGTCATGAACGCGTTCACCGCTCCCAGCCCCATCCCCCGCACCACCTCGTCGATGGCGGCGTCGGAGACGTCGCGGCGCAGGTCCTGGATCACCGCCGTCCCCGTCACGGAGGACGCGATGCATCTCCTCGATCGCCCTCTGAGGCTGGGCGAAGTTCTTGAACGCGGCCTGGCAGACGACCAGGTCGAAGGAGCGGCTGATGTCCAGCCCGGTGACGTGGAACCGCCCCGAGCGGGCCACCTCGATGGCGAGGTACCCGGGGCCAGGCGCCACCTCCAGCACCCGGTCGCCGTCGGGCAGGAGCCCGGTGAGTCGGGAGGCCGGCTTCCTCCGCTCCTCGATCTGACCCTCGGAGCGACGCAGCCCCGCGTACCAGCGGGCCACGATGCCCTCCATGGGCAGGCCCTTGAACGCCCTCTCCCGTCGCCTGGCGATCATCGCCATGGGTGCACCTCGCTCTCACCTCCGGCCGGATGGGAACCGATCTCGGGGCGGCCGGGATCGGTGATCAGGGGGTCGGTTGCGGCCTCGGGCCGGCGTCCGGCCATCCGGGGCCGTGACCCGTCCCCGGCCGGGCGCGTCCGCACCGTCAGGCAGGCCAGGGCCGCCGCCACCACCACGGCGAGGGGCAGCACGACGGTCAGCCGCATCGCGTCCACGTAGGCCTGGGCGAAGACGAGGTGGGCCACCTCCCGCAGCGGCGCGGGCACCGCCGCGCCGGTCTGGCCCGCGCCCACCTCCAGACCTCGCCGCGCCACCTCAGAGAAGGCGGAGATGAAGTCGTTCCGAAACGGCACCGCCACCTCCGAGGCATGGCGCACCGCCTGATCGTGCAGCGCCAGCGCCAGTCGGTTCTGGAGCAGCGCCCCCACCGCGCCGCCGGCGATCACGCCGCCCAGCTCCTGGATGGTGTTGATCACCCCGGAGGCGATCCCGCCCAGGTCGGGCCGGAGGTCACGGGTGGCCAGACTGTAGACGGGCGTCCAGACGAAGCCGAGGCCGGCGCCCGAGGCGATCAGGCCGGGCGCGAGCGTCCAGCGGCCGGCGTCGACCCGCAGCGCCCAGTCCACGTACCCCACCCCGGCCGCGAACAGCAGCAGGCCCGGGATGAGCAGGTACTTGCCGCCGACCTTGCCCACGAGGCCGCTGGCCAGCCCCGAGCTGACCATCATGGCCAGGGGTTGAGGCGCGATGGTCTGGCCGGCGGCGAGGGCCGACAGCCCGAGCACGGACTGGAGGTAGATGGTCAAGGGCAGGTAGACGCCAAGGAGGGAGAACCCCATCGCCGCCAGCACCAGCGTCATCAGGGTGAAGTTGCGATCACCGAACACCGCGAACGGCAGCAGCGGCTCCCGGCCTTGGCGCAGCGCCTGCTGGACGAGGAAGAGGACGAGCACGGCACCGCCCGCCCCGATGATCTCCGGAATCGTGATCGGCCCGACCACGCGGCCCCAGTCGTAGCGTTGGCCCTCGATCAGGCCGAAGACGACGCCGAGGAGGCCGAGCGTGGCCAGCCCCACCCCGGCCAGGTCGAGGCGGTGGGGACGGCCGGGGCGCAGGTCGGGCACCAGCCACAGGGCCAGCGCGGCCGTCACGACGCCGACCGGCAGGTTGACGAAGAAGATCCAGCGCCAGCCGAGGTGGGTGACGATGAACCCGCCCAGCGTGGGGCCGGCCAGCACGGCCAGCCCGCCCAGCACGCCGTACAGGGCGAACACGCCACCGCGCCGCCCGAGCGGGAACAGCTCGAGCATGATCGGCAGCCCCTGGGGCGCCGCCATCGCGGCCCCCAGGCCCTGGGCGGCCCGGGCCAGGATCAGCTGCTCGGACGACCGGGCCAGGCCGCTGAGGGCCGAGGCGACGGTGAAGATCGCGATCCCGACCACGAACAGGTTGCGCGGGCCGGCCAGGTCGCCCAGGCGGCCGGCCGTGATCAGCAGCACGGCGTAGAGCAGGCTGTAGGCGTTGAGCACCCAGAGGACCTGATCGAGGGTCGCGTGCAGGCCGTCCAGCACGCTGGGGATGGCGACGTTGACGATGGTCAGGTCCAGCAGCGTCATGAAGAGCCCCAGGCTCAGCACGGCCATGGCCGCGGCCGGGCTGCACGTCCCCGGGCTCGAACGCGTGAAGCCCATGTCGGGTCGAACCTCCTCTTGTGAATGGGGAGCGGCGGCTCGACCCGGCTATCCTTGGGACGGAGGGCCTGGGACGCCGGATCGTGCCGTGCGCTCGGGTCTCGACGGCCCCGGGAGTTGCCGCTCCCCGGGCCGCTCTTTCTCCGCTCAGCGGAAGGCGAACCTGATCATGGCTGCGGACACGGCCAGCAGCAGGACGAAGAGGCCCAGGCCGATCGGAGACCCCCAGCCATACCACCTCGGGGATCCCCAGCCGTACCACCCCCTGGAGGGGTCGTGATCGCCGACCTTCTCGTGATCTCGTTCGTCCATCCGCCCTATCTCCCTCTCTAACATGTTAGAGAAACCTTTGGCTATGATGCCCCTACGGCCGTAGGAAACGCAAGGAGCGCCGGTGAGGATGGCTGACGGTGAGGGTCGGACGGCCCTCAGCCGGGAGCGCGTGCTCGAGGTGGCGCTGGACCTGCTCCAGCGAGAGGGTCTGGAGGCCCTGACCATGCGCGGGCTAGCCGACCGGCTGGGGGTGAGGGCGGCCTCCCTCTACTGGCACGTCCGCGATCGCGGCGAGCTGGTCGCCCTGCTGGCCGAGCGACTGCTGGCCGCGGTCCGGCCGCCTGCCGGCGCCGGCCTGGACTGGCGCGAGCGGGCGCTGGCGGTCTGCGCCGCTCTGGAGCGCATGGTCGTCGAGCGACGCGACGCTGCCCGGGTCGTTCTCGAGGTGCCCGATGCGCTCGAGCGCAGCCAGCCGCACCGGCGTCTGCTGGCGATCCTGGAGGGCGCCGGCCTGCCGAGGGCGGAGGCCGGGGAGGTGACGACCATGATGCTGACCTACGTGCTGGTGGGCGCGGGCCGGGCCACCGGGCCGCCGGCGGTGGAGAGGGGCCGGGCGGTTCTGCTCGCGATCGACACCGGCTCCCGGGGCGTGAACCTGCGGGCCGGCTCGGGCGTGATCGGCCTGGTCCGCAACGCCCACGGTCCCGCCTCCGCCGTACCGGCCCTGGTCCAGGGCGACCGGGTGGTGGTGCGGCGCCCGCGCGGCGTCCGGCCGGGGGAGCTGGAGCTGAACCCGGCCTACCCCTGGCGGGTGCGGGTCCAGGCCCCCACCTGGGGCACCTTCCTCGACCTCTCCGGCCTCGACGTGCGCGAGATCCACCTCGACAGCGGGGCGGCCCGCGTGGAGTGCGTCCTACCCCGGCCGCGCGGGGTGGTGCCCATCCACGTCGCCAGCGGCGTGGTCGGCGTCCGCCTGCGGCGCCCGCCGGGCGTGCCGGTGGTGGCCGACATCAGCGCGGGGGCGCTCCAGCTCAAGCTCGACGCCTTCAGCGTCCGGGCAACCACCGCTGACGCGCGCTGGGAGAGCGCCCCGGACGCCGCCGGCGGGGACCACTATCGGCTCCGGATCAACAGCGGCGCGGCGCGGGTGACCCTGGAGGAGGATCCCTCCATCGCCGCCGGACCGGTGGAGGCCGAGGTCACGGCCCCCCCGGCCGGCCTCGCCGCCGCCCTGAACGTGGTGCTCGACGGCGTGGCCAACCGTCTCCCCCCCACGACCTGAGCCCCGTGGCCCGCGCGCCGGGGGCTGGCAACGGTTCAGATGACGGCCCGCTCCGTGTAGCGGCCGAACACCTCCTCCATGGCGCCCATGATCTCCCCCTCCGTGCAATAGGCTCGGACGGCCTCCAGGATGTGGGGCATGAGGTTCTCCCGAGGGTCGGCCGCGGCCTTGCGGACCTGGTCCAGGGCCCGGCTGGCCCGGGCCGCGTCCCGCTTGCGGCGAACCTCGCGCACCCGCTCCACCTGCTCCTGCTCCAGCTCCAGGGGGATGCGGAGGATCTCGATCTCCTCCTCGTTGCCCTGCGTGAACTCGTTGACGCCGACCATGATCCGTCGACCTTGCTCCAACTCCTGCTGCTGCCGGAAGGCGGCGTCGGCGATCTCCTTCTGGAAGAACCCCGCCTCGATCGCCGGGATCACCCCACCGTAGGCGTCGATGCGCTTGAAGTACTCTTCGGCCTCCTCCTCCAGCCGGTCGGTCAGGTTCTCCACCAGGTACGAGCCCCCGAGCGGGTCGACGGTGTTGACCACCCCCGTCTCGTAGGCGATCACCTGCTGGGTGCGGAGCGCGATCCGGGCCGCCTTGTCGGTGGGGAGGGCGAGCGCTTCGTCCATGGCGTTGGTGTGCAGGGACTGAGTGCCTCCCAGCACGGCCGCGAGGGCCTCGATCGCGGTGCGGGCGATGTTCACCTCGGGTTGCTGGGCGGTCAGCGAGACCCCTGCCGTTTGGGTGTGGAAGCGCAGCTTCCAGGAGCGCTCGTCGCGGGCTCCGTACCGCTCCCGCAGGTGCCTGGCCCAGATCCGTCGCGCGGCGCGGAACTTCGCGATCTCCTCGAAGAAGTCGATGTGGGCGTCGAAGAAGAACGAGAAGCGAGGAGCGAACTCGTCCACGTTCAGCCCCCGCTCGATGCAGGCGTCCACGTAGGCGAACCCGTCGGCGAGCGTGAAGGCCAGCTCTTGGGCCGCTGTGGCGCCTGCCTCACGGATGTGGTACCCGGAGATCGAGATCGTGTTCCAGCGCGGCACCTCGCGGGTGCAGAACTCCACCGAGTCCACGACCAGGCGCATCGAGGGGCCGGGCGGGAAGATGTACTCCTTCTGGGCGATGAACTCCTTCAGGATGTCGTTCTGCAGTGTGCCGTTGAGCTTGGAGAACGGCACCCCCTGTTTCTCGGCCACGCACAGGTACATGCACAGCAAGATCGCCGCGGGCGAGTTGATGGTCATGGAGGTCGACACCTGGTCGAGCGGGATGCCGTCGAACAGGCGCTCCATGTCGGCCAGGGAGTCGATCGCCACCCCGCAGTGGCCGATCTCACCCCGGCTGGTGGGGGCGTCGGAGTCCTGGCCCATCAGGGTGGGCATGTCGAATGCGACCGAGAGGCCAGTCTGGCCGTTCGCGAGGAGGTACTTGTAACGCTGGTTGGTCTGCTCGGCGGTGGCGAAGCCGGAGAACTGGCGCATGGTCCAAAGCCGGCCTCGATACCCGTTGGCATGGATGCCCCGCGTGTATGGATACTCGCCAGGAAGCTCGCGCCGACCGTTGACGTCATCGGCGGTGTAGACGGGCTTCACCGGCAGCCCAGAGATGGTCCTCCCGAATTCCACCGAGGCCATGACCTCATTCTGCGGTCCCCCAGCCCGTTGGGCAATGTGACGTCGACCAAAAGGGGACGGGTGCGGATTGTTGTGGTCTGTGGCCCAGCACGAGCCGAGGTGGCGCGGTTTTGTCGAGACCCTCGCTTGCGCTGGCCGCCGCCGGCCCCTACCTTCGACCACGACACGACCTGTTCCCCTGGGGGAGGTTGGAGGCATGAGCGTGCCCACGGATCGAGAGCTGGAGGCTCGTCAGTTGGCCCTGCTGGCCCGGCAGCTCGAGGAGCTGGAGCTCCGTTCGAGCTTCTACCGGCGCAAGCTGGCCGAGGCTGGGGTGAGAGGGCTGCGGCCGAGGACGTTCGCTGACCTTGGCCAGCTGCCGTTTACGACCAAGGAGGAGCTGCGGGAGAGCCAGCTCCAGGAGCCACCGCTGGGGGCCCACGCGGCGGTCGACCTCCGCGCCGTGGTGCGGATCCATTCCTCGACCGGCACCACCGGCCAGCCGAGCTGGGTAGGCCTCACCCGACGCGATGTCGCCATGTGGACCGAGGTGACGGCCAGTGCACTGACCACGGAAGGGCTGACGCCGGACGATGTGCTGGTGCACGGGGCCAGCTTGAGCCTGTTCGTGGGTGGGCTTCCCTTCAAAGACGCGGTCGAGCACATCGGGGCCACGTTCGTGCCCATCGGCACCGGCGCCTCCGAGAAGGCGGTCATGGCCTTCCGGACCCTGGGCGCCAACGTCCTTCATTCCACGCCCTCCTACGCGCTCTACCTGGCCGAGTACGTGCGCGAGCGCCACGGCCTGGACCCTCGGGACCTTGGGGTGAGGAAGATCTTCGTGGGCGGGGAGCCGGGCGGTGGTGAGCCTGCTACCCGGGCCTTGATCGAGGAGAGCTGGGGGGCGCGCGTGACCGAGGGGCTCGGCAACGCTGACATGGCGCCGGTCATCTTCGCCGAGTGCCCGGCACGGGCCGGCATGCACCACACGGCTGGCGACCACGTCTTGGTGGAGCTGATCGATCCGGTCTCCGGCGAGCAGCTCTCCTGGGAGCCGGGCGCGGTCGGCGAGCTGGTCTACACGGCCACCGACCGTGAGTGCTGCCCGCTGCTGCGCTTCCGGACCCGCGACCGGGTCGAGGTGCTGGGGGTGGGATGCGAGTGCGGCCGTCCCGGCCCCCGCATCCGCTGCGTCGGGCGCACCGACGACATGCTGATCGTGCTCGGGGTGAACGTCTTCCCCAGCGCGATCCGGGACGTGGTCGCTTCGCTGCATCCGCGCACCACTGGCGCCGTCCAGGTCCTGTTGCCGGGGCCGGGCCCGCGGCTGGAGCCCCCCCTTCGCATCCAGGCCGAGCACGGGCCAGGGGAAGCCGACCCGGAAGGGCTGCGCGGCGAGCTGGAGCGGCTGATCCGGGCCCGGTTGACGGTCCCGGTTCGAGTCGAGCTGGTGCCGCCCGACACCCTGCCCCGGTCGGAGATGAAGTCGAGTCTGGTACGACGGCTGGACGAGCGGGCCGACTGAGACCACCGTTGCCCCACAGCGATGGCATGGCTCGCTCGCCGATGGGCCGTCCCCGGCCTCCCGGGCCCGAGCCTTGGCGGGTGACGGTCCTCAGGTTGGGGCGGGATCGTTGTCGGTCGCTCTTACACGGCGATGACAGTTCCCGCATGCCGGCTGTCCAGGATGGTGGGCCACCGGCGGACTCTCCCGCTGGCAGACCATGGGGCATGCCTTGGAACCTTCCACCGGTCGCTCGGACCATGTCACAAGGGCCTCGTCCGACCCTCCCGAGCGGAGGCAGGGGCGCCCAGCCGAGCGTGTCGCGCGGGGCGATGGGCTGGGGATGGCCGCGGTCGGCGGTGCCATCGCCGCCTTCGTCAGCCTCTCGGCCCTCTACGCCCACCTCACGCCTTTCGGCCAGGCTCCCGACGAGATGGCACATCTGGCCTACGTGCGGCTCATTGCCGAGCACCTGGAGCTGCCCTTCGACGTCCGGGAGGATCAGCAGCCGCCTGCGTACTATGCGGCAGGAGCGCTCCTCTACCGGCTGACGGGGTCTCATGTCAGCCTCCAGGGGTTCTCTATCGGCCTGGGGGCGCTCACCCTGCTCATGATCTGGCTGACCGCGCGCGAGCTGTGGCCCAACGAGCCGCTGCGGCAAGCGTCGCCGGTGGCGCTCGCGGCCGCCATCCCGCAGTTCCAGTTCATGAGCAGCGCGGTCTCGAACGACCCGCTCTCCTACCTGAGCGGCGCCTGGCTCGTCTTCCTCATGGTCGTGGTCTGGCGGCGACCTCCGGATCGTCGACGTCTCGTCGCCATTGGAGCCGCCATGGGCCTCGGGTTGCTCAGCAAGGAGACCGACTACGTCCTGGTCGTGGTGCTCTCGGTGGTCGCCCTGGTCGCGTGGCGTCGAAGCCTGTGGCGCTGGGATGCGCTGCTAGTCCCGGGCGCGCCGGCGCTGGGGGCTGGCTGGTGGTTCGTCCGCAACCTGCTCGCCTATCACCATCCCCTGCCCGGGTTGCGACCCGTGGGGGCGGTTCCCTTGCGGCTCCGTCACCTATCCCAAGCGCGGGCGTGGTTCGACATCGCGTTCCGGAGCTCGTTCGCCTACTTCGGCAACATGACAACGCCGATCACCATCGCCGGCTCGCAGGATCTTCTCTACCGGGCGTTGGAGCTCGCGCTGGGGCTGCTCGGGGCGGTCGGCCTGGTCGAGCTCAGCCGTCGCTGGCCCAGCTGGCCTGGACGCCAGCGAGCGGTGCTCGCGACGCTGGTCTCGGTGGTGGTGCTGGCGGCGCTGCAGATGGTCCTGAACAGCGTCCTCGTCGACTACCAGGCCCAGGGACGGTACCTGTACGTGGCCCTGTCCGCCATCGTCATCGGCACCGCCTGCTGCCTGTCCGCGGTGGGTCGCTACCTGCCCGCAGGGCGGCTGGGCGTCGCCCTGCGGGCGGTGGGCCTGGTGGTGGGGATCGGGGCGATGGCGGGGGTGGACGTCCTGGGGGTGATCACGGTCCACGCGCATCTGATCTCGACGCCTCTCGGGAGCGCGCCTCCCGGTTGACCGTCGTGGCCTGCCGGTGAGGCAGCTCGGCCGCCGGGGGGCCTGCCCCCAGCCGCTCAGCTTGAGCGCGTCGTCGGCGCCTGCCCGGTCGCGACTGCTGCCAGCCGCCCGGGTCGGTCAGGCGGGCGGTTGCCGCGCCAGACCACGTGTAGGTCTGGTCGGACCAGGATCAGGTCTCGCTCGTAGAGGTCACGGGCGGCAGGGTCGGGGACGTCGAGGACCTCGAGCGGCGCGCCCAGGGCACGGATGGCCGCCTCCAGCCCCGTGGTATCGGCGCGGGTGCGTCCCAGCCGGAGCAGGGTGTAGCCCTGGCCGAGGCGATCGTGGAGCGCGGTGCCGTCCTCGAGCCAGACATGGGGCAGGCGGGCCCCGGGCCAGGTGGTGGGCACGTAGCGAGGGCTGTCTGGGTCAGGCCCCTCACCCGGCTCCGGCCAGATCAATGGTGAGCCCACGTACCGGTACCCAGCCTCGATGCCCAGGATCTCGGTGACCTTTCGCTGCTCTTGGTCGAATCGGCGTGCCATCTCCCCGGGCGTCTCCGCCTGCCGCCAGTGCTCCCGCCCCTCCATCGCGGCTCGGGAGGCTCGAAGGCTGCGCAGCCCGATGGGACGACGCTCCTGCTCGTAGGAGGGCAGGAGCTGAGGCCCTCCCCATCCGGCCAGAACCGCGGCCAGCTTCCAGGAGAGGTCGATGGCATCCCCCACCCCGGTGTTCATGCCTAGCCCCCCGGTCGGGACCACCAGGTGGGCGGCGTCGCCGGCGATGAACACCCGGCCGGCGCGGTAGCGGTCGGCGCAGAGGAGGTGCTGGGTCCACCGGTTGACCGAGCGCAGCTCGTAGGTCACCGGCATGCCCACGGCCCGCTCGAACACCGGGGCCATCTCGGCGTCGCTGGTGGCCGGGTGGTGCATCGTCCAATGGCGGGTGCTGTCCTGCAAGATCAGGAAGGGGAAGCCCGGCTGGACGAGGTGGTAGTGACGCCCCTTGCCCATGGGAATGCTCTCGTAGAGGTCGTCGCTCCGAAAGAGGGCCTGCCGCAGCGTCCGGATGCCCCCCTCACCCTCGAGCCGGATCCCGACCTGATGCCGAACGGTGCTCGTCCCGCCATCGCAGCCGACGAGGTAGGAGGCGCGCACGGTCACCTGGGCGCCGGTGGCGGTCCGCACCTGGGCGGTCACCGACCATGGGTCCTGCCGAAGTGAGGTCAGCTCCCATCCGAAGCGAACGTCCACGGTGGGCTGCTGGTCGACGAACGAGCGCAGCAGCGGCTCCAAGGTGTACTGCGAGATGACCTGGGAGGGCTCAAGCGGGCGACCGTCGTTGTGAGCTGCGATCTCCGCGCACGCCTCGGCGACCGAGGGATAGGGCAGGTGCGCCAGGGGAGGGCTGGAGAGGGAGGGGGCCAAGAAGACGTCCATGGGCGCGTCGCGAGGAAGGCCAGCATCGCGAATCGCCTCGGCGATGCCCAGGCGTCGGAAGATCTCCATGGTTCGAGGGTTGCAGCGTTCCATGCGCGGGAGCTGGATGCTGTGCTCCTCGCGCTCGATGAGGAGGCAGCGGACGCCACGGCGACCGAGGTCCAGGGCCAGGGTCAGGCCAACCGGGCCGGCCCCCACGATCACGACCTGGGTCTCGACCAGGGCAGGCCCTCGGCCGGCCCCGTCGGCCGGCCGAGGGCGGGGCTCAGAGGGCGAAGAAGACGGTCTCGTCCTCGCCCTGGAGGCGGACGTCGAAGTGGTAGACGCCATTCTCGCCACGGGCGATCAGCGTGCGCCGGCGCTCGGGGTCGACCTGCGCGAGCACCGGATCGGCGGCGTTGGCCTCCTCCTCCTCGGGGAAGTACATGCGGGTGGCGAGGTGCCGGAGCAGGCCCCGGGCGAACACGGTGACGTTGAGGTGGGGAGCCTGGAGACGGCCGTCCGGGCCGGGCATGGGGCCCGGGCGGCGGACCACGACCCGGAAGACCCCCTCGGGATCGGTGCGGGAACGGGCGAACTGGTCGCCCTGCCAGATCTCGAGCAGCCCGTCGGGCACCGGGTCACCGGCGCCGTCGAGCAGCTGGCCCTGGATGCGGATCGCGTCCGGGGCGTCGGGGGCGACCGCCTCCTGGTCGCCGGGGAAGGGCAGGGCGAAGCCGAAGAACGGTCCCACCGTCTGGGAAGGGGTCGGTCCCTGGGCCATCGGCTAGATCCCCATCGGGGTCGCGTTGCGCCCGCGGAGCACGATGTCCCAGCGGTAGCCGAGGGCCCACTCCGGCTGGGTGAGGTCGAGGTCGAAGCTGGCCACCAGGCGCTCGCGGCCGCGGGGGTCGGGGATGGACTGGAGGATGGGGTCGTGGGCCATCAGGGGGTCGCCGGGGAAGTACATCTGGGTGACCAGGCGGCTGCTCAGCTCGGGGCCGAAGACCGAGAAGTGGATGTGGGCCGGCCGCCAGGCGTTGGGGTGGTTGCGCCAGGGGTAGGCGCCTGGCTTCACGGTCACGAAGCGGTAGCGCCCCTCGACGTCGGTCAGGCACCGGCCGGCGCCGGTGAAGTTGGGGTCGAGGGGGGCCGGATGGTCGTCGCCGGGGTCCAGGTAGCGGCCGGCGGCGTTGGCCTGCCAGATCTCGACCAGGGTGTTGGGGACCGGCCGCCCGTCGCTGTCCAGCACCCGGCCGGTGACGATGATGCGCTCGCCGATGGGCTCCCCCTGGTGCTGGCGGGTGAGGTCGTGGTCGTTCGGCCCCACCGGGGTGCGCCCGAAGGCCGGCCCGGGCGTGTGGTGGAACCACTCCGGCTGGAGCCGGACCAGGGGCCGGCTGGGCGCGCGCAGCACCGTGGCCCGGTAGTCAGGGTGAAGATAGGGTGGCTCGAACTCCGCCACGTCCAACGTCGTCATCGTCCTCCTCCAATCCTCACTGTGTGTCCATCATAGTGACCGCTGGCATGGCCCCCGGAGCGCTTGGCCATCACCTGGGGACGGGTGGCCTGAACAGGCGGGTGTGCTTCACCGGCAACCGATAGATGCGAGCGGCGTTGCCGCCCAGGATCAGGTTCAGGTCATCCTGGGGGATGCGCAGGCGCTGAAGCTCGCGTAGGCTCCATCCCCAATAGTCCACCTGGTGGTGGACGATGCCCTGGCTGCGGATCTGGACCGGGTAGACGGGTGGGTAGCGGCCGGGCTGGTAGTGGAACGGCATGCTTGCTCCCCAGTCCGTGGCCCAGAGCAGCTTCTCCGGACCGATGTTGGGATCGGCAAGGGCTCGTTCATAGAGCTCGGCCCACCACAGCCCGGTCTCCAGGTACACGTTGCTGTGGGCGGCGGCGACATGGAGGCAATCCTCCTGGAGCTTCTCCGACCACCATCCTTGCACCCCACCGTGGTTGAGCACGAGGGGGACGTCGGGGAAGGCCGCGGCGAGATCATGCGCCCAGAGCGGGTTCAAGTTGAAGCCCCCCAGCGCGCCGGTGGAGTACGTGGTGGGCCCATACCCCATTGGGCAGCCGGTATGGAGCTGCACCGGCACCTTGTGCCTGGCCGCCACCTCCATGATCTTCAGCATGTTGCGGGTGGCCGTCTCCTGCGGCACCGGTCGGCGGGGGTCGGGTGGGAAGGGCATGTACGGGCTACCCTCGCCGATGCCGACGTACTTGCCGGTGGAGAGCAGCCGGTCCAGCTCGGCGCAGACCCCCTCGATGGACCACTCCTCCTCACCCTTGCGAACGCGCTCCAGGTACTCATGGGCGTTGCAGACGGCGACGAATCGGTCGGGATGGGCCTCGACGATCTTGGCGTTGAGCTCGTTGCTCATCCCGAAGGCGGGTAAGAGCACGCACATGTCAACGCCGTAGCACTCCATGTCGTAGAGGAGCCGCTCGGAGTTGTCGTACGGCTCCAGGGCCCCCAGCACGCTGGAGAGCGCCTCCCACTCCTGACCCGGTTGTGCCTGCTTCTCTCGCAAAGCCGCACCTGCAGCGAAGCGCTGTGCGTGGACATGGGTGTCGACGACGAACCGGCCCAGCTTCATGACTCGCTCCTGTGCGTGAATGGCATCGACGAGGCTGAGGCCTCCCTGGAAGGGACGCCTTCCGAGGTGGTGGCCCGGACCTTGCGCGCCACGTCGGCCCGCAACGCCACACGGTCGAGCTTGCCGGCGGCGGTCTCGGGCATGGCAGGGATGAGCTCCAGCCGTTCCGGCCACTGGAGGGGGCCGGCCCCTCGCGACCTCAGGAACCCCACCAGCTCCTCCAAGGTGAGGGTGGCTCCCGGGCGCGGCACCACGTAGGCGCAGGCGCGCTCGCCCAACCGGGGATCGGGCATGGCCACCACCGCCGCCCGGGAGACGGCCGGGTGCTGGAGGATCAGCTCCTCGATCTCGGCCGGCACCACCGCCTCACCGCCGCGCTGGATGATGTCCTTGAGCCGGCCGGTGATGTGCACGTATCCCTCGGCGTCGATGAAGCCCTGGTCGCCGGTCCGGTAGTAACCCGAGGCGGTGAAGATCCGCCGGTTCTCCTCCGGTGCCCGGTAGTAGCCCGTGAACACGCTGGGGCCGCGCACGGCCAGCTCACCGACCTCCCCAGGGGGCAGCTCGTGGCCTTCTGCGTCCAGCACCACCCAGTGGTGGCCGGGGATCGTGGGACGACCGACCGTGCTCACAAGGCGATCGAGCGGCTCGTCGGTCGAGTGGCCGACGGACGGCCCCTCGGTGCAGCCGTAGGCGGAGCCAATGAAGGTGCAGCCCCAGCGCTCGAAGAACCGTCGTGCCTGCAGGGCCAGCTCCCGGTCCAGATAGCTGCTGGTGCTGCCAACGACGCGAAGCGAGCTGAGATCGTAGCGGCCGAGGTCGGGTTCCTCGAGCAGATCCTTGAGCAAGGCTGGCACCAGCACCATCGACGTCACCCGCTCGCGGCTGACCGCTTCAAGGATGGCCCGAGCCCGAGGGGTGCCGACCATGACCAGCTTGGCCCCCGAGAGCAGCCATCCCCCGAGCGGGCCTTGGTTGGCCATGCCGTGGGCCACCGGGGTGCAGGCGATGAGCACGTCGTCGGGGCGCCGGTTGATCCCGATGGCCATCATGTTGCCCAGGAAGCTGTTGTGGGTTCGCGGCACCGCCTTGGACCGTCCTGTCGCCCCACCGGTGAGGAAGATGACGGCCACGTCGTTGGGATCAGGGCGCGGGAAGGAGCGGACCAGCTCACGTGATCGGTCAGGGTCGTAGCCGCTCACCAGCTCCGACCATCGAACCGTGCCCTCAGGCGCCGGCTCACCGTCATCCACGACCACGGACAGGGAGGGGAGGAGCTGGTCGCGGCGCAGCGCCTCCACCAGCGGGGCGAACTCCCGGCTGCGATCTCGGGCCGGGAAGAACCAGGCCACCGGCCCGGTCAGCTCGATCAGCGCTCGTAGCTCGGCGATCCCCAGTCGCGGGACCGCCGGCACCGGCACGGCGGCGACCCGCTGCAGGGCGTGGAAGGCCACCAGGTACTCGGCGCGGTTGGGGAGCTGGACCACCACCCGGTCGTAGCGCCCCACGCCTCGATCCCGGAGGGCGCAGGCCAGTGCCGCCACCTCACGCTCGACATCGACCCATGTGAGCCGACGGTGGTCGTCGACCAGCGACTCTCGCTCCGGGGCGAGGCGTACCACTCGCTCGAACAAGTCCACGTAGGTCTGGTTGGGCCACCAGCCGTTGCGGACGTACTCCTCGATCACCTCAGCGGGGTAGGGCACGGCCCCCTCGAGGTATGAGGAGGTCCCTCCCTGGGTCCCTCCACCCCTTCCGGGTGAGCGGCCGGCTGATCCCTCCCGCATCATCGGCTGCTCCTGCTCATCGGTTTACCTCCCTGGCCGAGGACCGATCGTGAACTCGGCCACCGGCCGCCCTTCAAGGCGCATCGCGGTCGGGCCGCGGGCGGTGGCCCGATCGGGCTCGGGAACCTCCTCCGGACCGCCCGGCGAGGGCTGGCAGATGGCGCCCCGGCCTCCTGGTGTCTCCACACCTCGCTCCTGCCTCCACCCATCACGGGTCATCGACGTCGGGCCCGGTCGCTACCGCTGGACGTGCCTCCCTGGGCCCCCTGGCGTCCCCGACGCCGGGGCTGGGCGTGCTCGCGCAGCACGAGCAGCACGAAGTCATCCGCGATCTGCTCCGGTGACGCCCCGGCGGGGTCGTACCACTTGTAGACCCAACTCGTCATCCCCAGGAGGGCCATGGCACCCCGACGGGGGTCCACCTTCGGGATGAGCCCGGCCTCCGCCGCATCCCTGACAGCCCTGGCGAAGATGCCCACGTAGCGGCGCTCCTTCTCCAGGAACGTCTGCTCGGCTGCGTCATCGAACCGAGGGCGGTGCCCGAAGAAGACCGTGAAGAGGCTCTTCTGCTCGGCGACGAGGCCGACGTGCCGACGGATCAGCTCGGCCAGGCGCTCCCCTGGGTCCTCGATGGCGGGCACGTCGGCGATCCGCTGGAACCCCAGCTCCCAGGCGCGATCGAAGAGAAGGAAGAGGAGGTGGGATTTGGACCTGACGTAGTGGTAGAGCCCGGCCTTGCGCATGCCCATGGCGTGGGCCACGTCCTCCAGGGTCCCGGCGTCGTACCCCTTGGCGTCGAAGACCTCGCTGGCCTTGGCCAGGATCTCCTCCCGGCGCTCCAGGTACTCGACGCTCGGGGCCTCAAGACGCGGGCGCCCAGGCCGCCGCTTGGCCTGGCCTGCCTCGGGCTGAGGAGGGGGCTGGGCGTCCTTGGCCGGATGGACGATCATGGTTGGTGGAGGCACCTCCCAGTGCCGGCGGTGGCGACCGCAGCAGGATATGGCTTAATTAGAACGACGCGTCGGTAGATTGTCAACACGGGGCGCTGCCCGGATTCGGCGTGAAGGGGCAATATGATTAAATCGACCGGTCGGTAAATTCAACGGAGACCGATCAGCCGGTTGGATCGTCTGAGGTTGACATCACCACGGAGCGACGGGAGGGCGGCCGTGCCGTGCGAGGGGGAGCAGGGAGAACCCTCGGCTGGGGAGGGGAGGGTGCCTGGCGCCACCTGGGGTGGTCCCGGGGCCCGGCTCGCCCCTGACCTGGCCACCCTGCGCCGCCTCGCTGCCGTTGCCCAGGGGAGGGCGCCGGCCGATCTCATCCTCACCGGCGGTGCACTGGTCAACGTCTTCACCGAGGAGGTCCAGGAAGGCTGGGGCATCGCCGTCGCGGACGGTCGAGTGGCCTTCGTCGGCCCGGACACGGAGGTTGCAGCCCGGGCCGGGGAGGGGTCGGAGCGTGTCGACCTGGCCGGTGACCTGGTGGCCCCAGGGTTGATCGAGGGCCATACGCATCTGACCCGGATCCGGGTCTCCGACATGATGGATCGGCAGGTGGCCTGTGGCGTCACCACCACCATCGTGGAGAGCCAAGAGCTGTCGTTCATCGTCGGGCCGGAGGGGGCCAGGGCCTTCCTGGGAGAGGCCGAGCGGGTAGCGGGCCGCCTCTTCTACACCCTCTCGGGCTTGATCTGCATCGACCCGGAGCTCGATGCTCGACTGCGGGTCGAGGACTGGATCCCCCTCCTCGATCATCCCCGGGTGGTGGGGCTAGGAGAGATCTACTGGGCGGATCTCCTCCGTGGCCATCCCCGCACCGAGGCTCTCGTCGAGGCAGCGTTGCGCCGGGGCATGGCCGTCGAGGGCCATGGGGCGGGAGCGCGTCCGGCCTCGCTCCATGCCCTGGCTGCCTTCGGGGTGAGTTCCGACCATGAGGGGATCAACGCCGATGAGACGTTGGCGCGTTTGCGCGCCGGGCTGACCGCGTTCGCACGTCACGGGGCGACGCGTCAAGACCTGGAGGCGATCGCCGCGCTGTGGCGGGATCACCGCGAGCTGGATCTGAGCCGCCTGGGGCTGGTCTCGGACGGCGTGGAGCCGGACGTCTTGGCCCAGGGCGATACCCTGAACGCGGTGGTGGAACGAGCCGTGCAGCTGGGGCTGCCGCTACCCCGGGCGGTGCGGATGGCCAGCCGGACCGTGGCCGAGCACTTCGGGCTCGAGCGTTGGCTGGGGGGGCTGGGCCCTGGCATGCTGGCCGACCTGGTGGTGATCTCACGGCAGGGTGGGTTCCGGCCTCGCCTGGTCCTGGTTGGTGGCCGCCGGCCGGAGCCCTCTCAGCCGTCCACGTATCCGGACTGGATGCTCGACACGGTGTGCCTGCCCGACTTCCCCAGAGAGCTGCTGACCCGCCCACCGATTGGGCGCTGGCGTGCGATGCAGCTCCGGGGGCCGCTGGTCACGGTCGAGGTCGAGAGCGATGGCCGCTCAGACCTGGTCTGCACGGTCATCGATCGTGACGGCGGCAGCCGCGGCTTCCGCGGCCTGCTGCGAGGGTTCGGCCTCAGCGATGGGGCTGCCGCGATCAGTTCCGGCTGGGAATGCCCGGGCCTCCTCGTGGTCGGTGATCGCCCCGAGGATATGGCCATCGCCGTGCGCCGCCTGCGGGACCTGCGGGGAGGGGCAGTGGTGGTGAGCCGTGGCCAGGTCCTGGCCGAGTATGCCGCCCCAGTGGCGGGGTTGTACAGCACCGAGCCGATGGGAGCGGTGGTGGCCCAAGTGGCTGGGGTCAACCGGGCGATGCGGGATCTGGGTTGCCATCTTCCCAATCCCATCCTCAGCCTTGAGGTCCTCACCACCGCTGCCATCCCCTTCCTGCGCATCTGGGCGGGCGGCTACCGTCGCCTGCGTGACGGCGCCGTCCTGGGGCTGGCCTGGGAGGAGGGTTCGTCGTGAGCCGCCAGCGAGGGCCCAGGTCCCAGAGGCCGTGGCCGGGTCGCTGCCTCGCCGCCGGCGAGGCCGGGGTGCGTCGGGCCGTGCCCGGCGCTCCGATCCTGCCGCCCGTCGGGGCCAGCGGTCTCCTCGGAGGAGTTCGGTGAAGGTCGCCGCCGTCGTCGCCGAGATCCTGAGGCGAGAGGGAGTCCCGCTGATCGTGGGCTACCCTGTGAACCCGATCATCGAGGCCGCGGCTGCCGCCGATATCCGTCCGATCATCGTTCGCCAGGAGCGCACCGGCATCCACATGTGCGATGCCCTGGGCCGAATGACCTCGGGCGAGCAGGTCGGCGTCTTCGTCATGCAGCATGGGCCAGGGGCGGAGAACTCCTTCGGAGGGGTGGCTCAAGCCTATGCTGACTCGGCGCCGGTCGTGGTGCTGCCGGCGGGCTATCGCAGGAGCCAGGTCAACGTCTCCCCCAACTTCAACGCCTTCCTTAACTACCAGCACGTCACCAAGCACGCGGAGCAGATCACGCGGGCTGAGGACGTGCCGGCGGCTCTGCGCCGAGCCTTCTCGCAGGCCCGCAATGGCCGTCCTCGCCCGGTGCTGGTCGAGATCCCGGCGGACGTGTTCGAGGAGGACCTCCCAGGACCCCTTGACTACCGGCCCACCCGGCGGGTGCGGACCGCTCCCGACCCGACCGCCGTCGACGAGGTGGCGGCGGCGCTGGTGGCGGCGGCGCGACCGGTGATATACGCCGGCCAAGGGGTGCACTACGCGCGCGCGTGGGCGCCGCTGCGGGAGCTGGCGGAGCTGCTCGAGGCTCCGGTCACCACCAGCCTTCAAGGCAAGAGCGCCTTCCCTGAGCACCACCCACTTGCTCTCGGCTCGGGAGGGCGGGCGGTGCCCGGCCCGGTGCACGAGTTCTTGCGCGACGCCGACGTCATCTTCGGCATCGGCTGCAGCTTCACGACCACCGCCTACGGGGTGGCCATGCCCCCGGGCAAGACCATCGTCCATGCCACCCTGGACCCAGCTGATCTGAACAAGGACGTCACGGTCGCGTATGCGCTCCTGGGTGACGCTCGGCTGGTCCTGGAGGCGTTGCTGGCGGCGGTCCGCGAGCGCCTGGGGGGACGGCCTCGAGGACGGGCCGAGAGGGTGGCGCAGCGGATCGCCGAGAGCCGCCAGCGGTGGATGGAGCGCTGGTGGCCCAAGCTCACCTCCGATGAGCGTCCGCTCTCACCCTATCGCGTCATCTGGGAGCTGATGCAGGCAGTTGACCGCTCCCGGACCATCATCACGCACGATGCCGGCAGCCCCCGCGACCAGCTCTCCCCCTTCTGGGAGGCACGGGAGCCGTTGACCTACCTCGGTTGGGGCAAGTCGACCCAGCTCGGCTACGGGCTTGGCCTTGCCCTCGGCGCCAAGCTGGCCCGGCCTGACCACCTGGTCGTCAACGTGTGGGGCGATGCCGCCATCGGCTTCACCGGCATGGACCTTGAGACCGCGGCCCGCGAGCGCATCCCCGTCCTGTCCATCCTGCTCAACAACTCCTGCATGGCGGTGGAACTGCCCGTGATGCCGGTCTCCACCGAGCGATACCGCAGCACCGACATCACCGGCGACTACTCGGCCCTGGCCAGGGCTTTGGGGCTCTACAGCGAGCGCGTCACCGAGCCCTCGGAGATCCGGCCGGCCATCCTCAGGGCGGTCCGGCGCACGGAAGAGGGGACACCGGCCCTGCTTGAGTTCATCACCGCCAAGGAGATCGAGTACTCCGTCTCCTGAGCTCGTGGCCCTCGGCAGAGGTTCCGTGACCGGGTCGAGGGACCGGCGAGATAGAGGCCGCAGGCGCAGTCGAGGTCCCCGGGGGCACAACGGCGGGCAGGCCGTTGGGGGTGCACGGGACCCCTGGCATGGAGCACGGCTGGGACGGTCGTGGCGGATCCCCAGCGGCTCGTTGATCCGTCATGGCGCCACCGGCAGCGTCCGTTCGCTCAGCCCGCTCCCCCCCGGGTGGACACGACACCTGGAGGCCCATCCAGGTAGCGAGCGGCGACGCCATCCTGTGAGTGCTCACCTCTTCAGAGGGGGCGGCGGCCCTCGTAGGTACCGCCGGCTGGGCATCCGGACCGGCCGGCGGCCATTCCGGCGCCGAGCGCGGGCCCGCGCAGGGGAACCCCTGCGCGGAAGCCCGGAGAGCGGTCAGTGCTCGTGGATGATCACGCCTCGGATGTTTCGACCCTCGAGCATGTCCTGGTACCCCTGGTTGATCTCCTCCAGCTTGTAGCGGCGTGTGATCAGCTCTTCCAGCTTGAGGTGGCCGGTGCGCCAGAGGTCGAGGAGCCTGGGGATGTCGTGCACCGGGTTGGCAGAGCCGAACAACGAGCCCACGATCCGCTTCTGGAACAGGGTCAGGATCGCGCCGGGGACGTGCACGGTCTTGATCTCCTCGTGGGTGAGACCGGTGACGGTCACCTGGCCGCCCTTGCGGATCACATCGAAGGCAGCGCTCACGATCGCTTCGTCCACGACGCCGACGGTCACGATGGCGTGGTCCGCGCCGACCCCAGGGCAGAGCTGTTCCCAGACCAGCTGATGGGCCTCACCTGCGTTCGCCACGCTGTGGGTGGCCCCTAGCTGCTCCGCCACCTCCCGCTTCATGGCCACCGGGTCCACCGCCACCACGTGCTTGGCCCCGGCCAACCGAGCGCCCTGGACCGTGTTGATCCCGATGCCTCCGACGCCGTACACGACCACCGTGTCGCCGGGCACCACCCTGGCCGCGTAGACGGCGGAGCCCCAGCCCGTGGGCACCCCACAGCTGACCAGGGCGGCGATGTCCAGGGGGATGTCCCGGTCGATCTTGACCACGCTGTGCTGGGAGACGGTACCCCACTGAGAGAAGGTGCCAAGGAGGGCGAAGCCGCCGAAGTCCTCACCGTCTCGGTGCAGGCGGAACCCTCCCGCTGGCAGCACCCCGGTCAGGGCGTTGGCCCCGAGGTCGCACAGGTTCTGCTGCCCTGTCGAGCAGAACCGGCAGCGACCGCAAGAAGGGATGAAGGCGCAGACGACGTGATCGCCGGGCTCGACGGTGGTGACCCCGGGTCCCACCTCCTCGATGATCCCCGAGCCTTCGTGGCCTCCCACGATCGGGAACCTGGGAACCACGTCGCCGGTCTGCATGTGCTGGTCGGAGTGACAGAGGCCAGCGGCCACGTATCGGATGCGAACCTCACCTTCCCTGGGAGGGTCGAGGTCGAGTTCTGTGATCTCCCAATCCCGGTGTGGGCCCCTGAGGATCGCCGCTCTCGTTCTCATCGTCACACCTCCGAACCCGACAGCCGTCCTCGACCGCGGCTGGTTGGTCTGGATGGATCCCACCTTCGGTGGTCGGTGGAAGCGTTGCGGGACACGCCCCGACCGGCGGGGGCGGGCACCGAGGCCGTGGGGTGGGCTCAGTCGCCGGAGCGTAGCGGGCCCTCCTGGGCCGTCGGGGGTGCCGACCACCATGCGGGCCAGGGCCTCGGGTCGATCAGCGATGCATCTTCCGTCTCCTTCGTCCTCCCTTCCCCGATGTCGAGCGGCGCTGCTCCTTGGACTGAGAGCTGGGCGAGGCTATCGGGGCCGTCGTGCCGCGACCATCGAGCGTCGGGTCATGGCTGTCCGACGAGCCACGCCACGATTGTGGGGGTGGGGTCGGACGGCCCTCACCCAGGGGGAGGGCCGTCCATCCTCGCCCCAAGGGTCGGCTACGCGCTACCCCACACCGAGCGAGCAACGCGCGCGACCAGCTCCAGCTTTTGTCGCTGCTGCTCAGGGGTGATCCGGTTGCCCTCGATGGTGGATGCGAAGCCGCATTGCGGGCTCAAGGCCAGGCGCTCCAGGGGCACGTAGCGACTCGCCTCCTCGATGCGCGCGCGCAGCTCGTCCTCGCTCTCCATCCGCGCCTTCTTCGTGGTCACCAGGCCGAGGACGACCGTTCGGTCCTCCGGCACGTGTCGCAGCGGCTCGAACCCACCCGATCGCTGGTCGTCGTACTCCAGGAGGAAGCGGTGGAAGAGGGTTCTCTCGAAGATGCGCGAGATCGGCTCGTAGTCCCCCTCCGCGTAGAACTTGCTTTGGTTGTTCCCGCGGCAGATGTGGAGGCCGAACGTCACCCCGGGATGCCCCTGGATGATCGCGTTGTCCATCTCGATGCAGCGATCGATCAGCTCCTCGGGATCGCTGCCGCGCTCGCGGTAGCCAGCCCGCATCTTGGGGTCGAGCAGGGCCGCGTACTGGGGAGCGTCGATCTGGATGTAGGTGCAGCCCAGACGCACCAGCTCCTCGACCTCGCGCCGGGAGAGGTCGACGATGTCGGCCAGGTAGGCGTCCCGGGTGGGGTAGGCTCCTCCGGATTTCTCGGGGTCGTAATAGGCGGCAGCCTGCTGGGCGCTGAGCATGGTCACCTTGCCCGGACGTTGAGCCCGGGCCCGCAGGTAGGTCCACTCCTCGGCGCACATGCTGCGACGCCAGCGCAGCTTCTCCACCACCACCGGGCGGCGCAGCACCAGCTCCTCGCCGCTCTCGTCCCGGAAGGGGATGGCCCACCCACCCTCCTTGTCGAAGCCGTCGAAGGACTCGATCAAGTGTCCGAAGAAGGCATACCGGCGGAGCTCGCCGTCGGTGACGACGTCGATACCCGCCTCCTCCTGGAGCCGGATGGCCTCGTCGACCGCGCGGTCCTCGATACGTTTGAACTCGGCCGGAGATAGCCCTCCCGATTCAAGGCGCTTGCGTGCCTCCACCAGGTCCGGTGGGCGAAGCAAGCTGCCGACCACCTCGGCGCGGGCATGGGAGACCGCCGTCACCGCCTCCTGGGTCGTGCTCAGTGTGCTCATGGCTGGATCACCTCAGGTACACACGAACCGTTGATGTGGGAGAAAGGGAGGGACAGCAGGGGAGCGCAGCCGAGGAGGAGAGACCGGGCACCCGCTCGCGGGGGAGAGTACCGACGCTCCGGCACGCGATAGACGCCTGAGCCTGCTCCTGGCACGAGCCGTAGCTCCACCCTTGCTGGCTTTGCGGGGAGATCGCCGACCGACGCCACGACCTCCATCGTTCAGAAGTAGACGGATCGCCAGAACTCGTCCGTCCGGCTGGCCGCGTCCTCGTAGCCAGTTGTCGACCCACCGGAAAGCACATAGACACGGTCACAGTTGACGGCGAGCGCCCGCAGATTCTGGTCCACGATCAAGAGCGCGACTCCCTGCTCCCGGCAGGCGGAGAGCACGCCCCCCAGCACGTCCGCCACCACCCTTGGGGCCAGCCCCAGGCTCAGCTCGTCCACCATCAGGAGCTTCGGCTGGGCCATCAGACCACGGGCGATGGCAAGCATCTGCTGCTCCCCGCCGCTGAGCAAGCCCGCCTTGCGGTCCAGCATCCGGCCCAGGGCGGGGAAGAAAGCCAGCACGCGCTCACGCTCGGCCGGTCCGTGGGGCTTGCCGACTGCGGCCGCCCCGAACACGAGGTTTTCCTCGACGGTGAGGCTGCGGAGCACCCCTCGCCCTTCGGGCACGTGGACCACGCCCAGCCTCGCCACCCCGCGCGGGCTGGGGGGCAGGGGGGCGTCGTCGAAGAGGAGCTTGCCAGCGCGGCGGGGCAGCATCCCTGAGATGGCCCGAAGGGTGGTGGTCTTCCCGGCCCCGTTGCGCCCGGCCAGCCCAACCACCTCCCCGGGGTGGACCTCAAGATCGACCCCGGTCAGGATCAGGGTGCGGCCGTAGCCAGCGTGGAGGCCGTGAACGCTGAGGCCGCTCACCCTGCTTCCCCACCGGCCACGGTGCTACCCCAACCCCTCATCTGGCCTGGCATCCTAATCCGTGCCTCTGGTCGTGCACGCCCGCGGTCGTTCGTTGACCCTCCCACTCCGTCTGCTCAACCTTCCACGACGGGGGCTGCGCACCGCCGGCGAGCAGCCTCCACGCCTCAAGGGCCAATTCAACCGACTGGCCGGTAGATTGTCAACTGCCAGCGGCAGTATGCTCGCTCAGGCAGCTCTGGCACCTGCGCCGGCGATCAGGAGGAGGATGGTGTTGGGACAAGTTGAGGGCTCGGTCATGGGTCGCCCCGACCGCGGGGGGGAGTGGTGCTGAGATGGTCTACCGGAGCCCATACCCGGATATCGAGCTTCCCGACGTCTCCCTGCCCGAGTTCGTCATCGGCCGGGCCAAGGGACGGGGGGACAAGCTCGCCCTGGTTGATGCGGATGGGACCTGCCAGATCTCCTATCGACGTCTGGCCGAGCTGGTCGAGCGGGCCGCGGCTGGACTCCACCAGCTCGGCTTCCGGAAAGGCGACGTGGCCGCCATTTGCTCGCCCAACCGCCCCGAATTCGCCATCGCGTTCTTCGCGGTGGCCCGGCTGGGTGGCATCACCACGACCATGAACCCCTCCCTGACCCAGGCCGAGATGCGGACTCAGCTGAAGGACTCGGGCGCGGTGCTCGCGTTCACGGTCCCTGAGCTGGCCGATCGCCTGTGGGCCGCTGCCGATGGCGCCCTCCGTCACCTGTTGCGCTTTGGCGACGAGTCGTTCGAGGCCTTGACCCGCGTCCGGGCGGCACCCCCAGCGGTGGACATCGACCCTCGGAACGACGTGGTCGCCCTCCCCTACTCGAGCGGCACCACCGGGCTTCCCAAAGGCGTCATGCTCACCCACCGCAATCTGGTTGCCAACCTGCTTCAGATGGGCCCGGTTGAGCGAAGCTCGGAGCAGGACACCACTCTGGCGGCGCTGCCCTTCTACCACATCTACGGCCTGTCGGTCATCCTCTGCCTGGGGCTCTACCGTGGGGTCACTCTGGTGGTCCTGCCCCGCTTCGAGATGGACGTGGCGCTCCGGGCTATCGAGCGTTGGCGGATCACCCGGCTCCCGCTGGTCCCGCCCCTCATCCTGCGCCTGCTCCGTGACCCCCAGGTCGCCAGGCACGACCTGAGCAGCGTGCGGGTCGTGGTCTCGGGAGCCGCCCCCCTGGCGCCTGAGCTGGCGGCTGAGCTCGCCGACCGCCTCGGGGTGCTGGTCAAGCAGGGCTATGGGATGACTGAGCTCAGCCCTGGCAGCCACATGCATCCCGAGGAGCCAGGGATGGCGAAGCCAGGCACCGTCGGGGTTCTCCACCCCAGCACCGAGTGCCGGCTGGTGGATCCGGCCACCGGTCGGGACGTCGCCCCGGGCGAGCCGGGCGAGATCTGGGTACGGGGGCCCCAGGTGATGAAGGGGTACCTCAACCGGCCGGAGGCGACGGCCGAGGTCCTGACGCCCGACGGGTGGCTCCGGACCGGCGACATCGGGGTCGTGGGTGAGGACGGTCAGCTCTCCGTCGTGGACCGGCTCAAGGAATTGATCAAGTACATGGGCTTCCAGGTGCCGCCAGCGGAGGTGGAGGCCCTGCTTCTGAGCCATCCCGGGGTCGCGGACGCAGCCGTGATCCCGCGCCCCGACCCGGAGGCCGGGGAGATTCCGGTGGCCTACGTTGTCCGCCGACCGGGGGCGGAACTGTCGGCGGAGGAGCTGATCCAGTGGGTCGCGGAACGTATCGTTGCCTACAAGCGAGTCCGGGCGGTGGAGTTCGTCGATGAGATCCCAAGGTCCCCCTCCGGGAAGATCCTCCGACGCCTGCTGGTGGAGCGCGAGCGGGCCTCTGGCTGAGGACCTGGGCTCTTGGCTCGGCTAGGACCCGCTGGAGGCTGGGTGGCTCCGCCGTCAGGAGGGACGGCGGAGTCCCAGCAGGTCCAGGGTGAGCTCACCGGCGCGAAGCCGCTCCATGACTCGTTCCTCCCGCGCCACTCGGGCCCGGGATGCCTCCAGGACCTCCTGGAGGCGCTCGGCCCGGATCAGGACCACGCCATCGGCGTCGCCGAGGACAACGTCGCCAGCCCGGACCCAGACCCCACCGGCCACGACCGGCTCCCCGACCCGTCCCGGCTCGTGCTTGACGGTGCGCAGGATGGAGCGACCACGGGCGAAGACGGGGAAGCCCAGGCGCTCAAGCGCCTCGGTGTCCCGGACCCCTCCGTCGATGATCAGCCCAGCCACGCCGCGCGCCTGCGCCGCTACGGCCAGGACCTCGCCCCAGTAGCCAGCCAGATGCTCCCGGGCGTCCACGACCAGGACGGCCTCGCGAGGCGCATGTTCCAGCGCTCGGTGGATGGCCAGGTTGTCGCCGTACCCGCACTCGACGGGCAGGGCGGGCCCGCAGACGCGGGCACCCCGCCACATGGGACCGATCGCCGGGTCGAAGGCTCCCTCTCCGCCTGAGGCCTCATAGACGGTTGCCGATCCCAAGCGCAGCAACTCGTCTCGGAGCGTCGGCTCCAACTCGCTCAGCACCAGCGGGCGAAGCCCATCCCGCACCCCGTGCCGGCAGGGCTGCGATAGGTGGGCACGTAGTCCAGGAGCTCAAGGCTCAGATGTTCAGTGGCCCCCGCCACGACGATCCAGTTGCGGATCTCCGAGGTTCCCGAGACCAGCTCCTCCTGAGGGAGGGAGGTGATCCTGGCCTCGTCGCGGGAGCGAAAGGCGTCCAGGACCCGATGATCGAGTTCCTCGTCGATCACAAAGTGGCTGAGGCCGCCGGAGGCCACCACCGCCACCCTCAGCTTGCCCTCGAAGGACTCGATGGCGCGTCGGAGCGCCTTCCCGAAGGCGTAGCAACGCCCTGCCGTGGGCTGGTTGGGAGGAAAGTAGGTGTTCACCATGATCGGGAGCATCGGCGCCTGATGGTCGCGCATGATGCGAATCTTGACGAAGTTGAAGGCGTGGCCGATGGAGCGCTCGGCCGGCTGCTGGCGGAGCTGGGCCACGTCGAAGCGCTCCAACATCATCTGCTCCACGATGTGACGACCCAGGTCGGGCACGCAGCGGTAGACCTCGCGGCGCTCCCCGTAGTTGGCCCATCGAGCCGGGCGTAGGGAGGGCGGCAGCTCCTCCTCCGGCTTGGGGATGCACTCGACGCTCTCTCCCCAATAGACGGCCAGGGTTGGCATGCCGTCGTCGAGGAACATCTCCCGCTGGTCGTCTCCGACGATGACGACCGCATCCGGGCCCACGCGGGCCAGCGTCTCTGCCAGGGCATCGATCCCCCGTTCGCAGCGTTGGTATTTCTCCAGCCAGATGCGGTCGTCGATCTCCCTTTCGAAGTGCTCCTCTCGACGCGCCTCGACCAACCCCTGGTAGTCGTAGACCTTGCCTCGGAAGTGCAGCTCCTTGTTCTGTCGATCGCGTTCGGCATGCATCGCCCACAGCTCGCAAGGGGTGCTCAGCTGTGGGCTGTGCGATGCCGCCAGTCCCAGCACGATCTCTGCCATTGGCTTTAACCTCCCTGGTCTCGTGGAGACGTGATGACACGTGAGGTGGTCACGCCGATCAGCTGGCCGGGGTTTTCAACGGCCATCCGACGCACCGCATCGGGGGAGAATCCGACCTGGAGCAAGCGGTCAGCGAAGTCGGCCAAGCCGGCCGCGACGGGCGGGTTGCCGATCTGGCCAAGGTCGGTTGAGATGACGACGACCTCGGGCCCGGTGGCGCGAATGTTGGCGAACGTGGTCTCCCAGGACGTCTTGCCGGTGTGGGCGGTGGTGTAACAGTGCTCGATGATGGCTCCCTGGCGAGCCAGCTCCACCTGCTCCTCGGCTGTGAGCGCGAGGCTGGGAAACTCGGCATGGGTGATGACGATCTTGGAGATGCCGAGCTCTCGAGCTCGCGGTATCAGGGCCAGGATCTCCTGTCGACCGATGTGGCCGGTGGCCAGCACCATGTCGTAGGCAGAGATGACCTCAAGGCAGCTGTTCGTGGCCTCGCTCAACCGACCGTCGGGGCGGAGCAGTGAGATCGGGGAGGGGTAGGCCGGGCGTCGGCGGAGCTGATCGTGGAAGGCACCCCAGGCTGGGGGTGGTGCCCCCGGGGGACGACCCGTCCATTCGTTCGCCGCGTCGACCGTGGGCATCCAGGCTATGCGCGCGCCCAGCTGTGCCGACACCTCGAGCGCGGCCGGGTTGAGCCCCCCCACCGCGTGGTTGAGCGCCACCGCGCCCAGTGCCCGAACCTCAGGCACCGCCCGTTGCACTGCCGCGGCACGTTCGGCCGTGGGCATGTAGTGCGACTTGAGCACGAACCCGGCCAGGCCGTGGTCGCGGAACTCTCTGGCCAGATCGACGTCGTCGATGCGGCGCCGAATGACGTCCGGGCCAACGTGAACATGGAGGTCGATGGCCCCCTGGATGGCTGCCCAGGCTTCCGCTGACGGCGGTCGATTGAGTTCGCTCATCGCGGGCGGAATGCCTCGACGCAACCTTGAGCCGCGTGCATCGCTTGGATTGGTCTCATGCTAGAGGTAACGATCTCCCCTGTCCAACAGGATTCGTCGATCGCTAGGATCGGCAGGGCCGATTGCGCTTGGTCACTGTGGCTCCTCTCGCAACCACGCGACGTAGTCGGCGACGCCGTTGATGAGATCGTAACGAGGCGCGTAGCCCGTGTCTTGCTGGATACGGGAGATGTCCATGTACGCCTGCCGCGCGTCTGGACGAGGTGGGCACGATGGGAGCGAGACCTCGGCGGTAGGGATGGCTTTGCGAACAGCCTCGGCCAGCTCTTGGTTGGTGACTGCACGGCCACCGCCGACGTTGTAGACACGGTGCGACAAACGGTCGGAGAGGTGGAGCGATCGGATGCCGGCGGCGCAGTCCCTGACGTAGCAGAGGTCGGCGGTCTCCTGGGCGTAGGGGGTCCCGACCCGGAGGTCGTCGAGACGCGGTGGTTGGCCACGGACTGCGGCCAGACACAATCGGCTCGGAAGGTTAGCCATGCTGTGGTAGAGGGGACCGTAGATCATCGCCAGCCGCATGATCCGGACATCCACCCCGGTGCGATCAGCGAAGTGCAGGGCAAGGGCCTCCATGGCCTTCTTCTCCGCTGCGATGTGCCCATCCGACTCCATCGGGAGCGGCATCTCCTCTCGCCAGGGGCCCGGCCCGGCATTGGCGTAAACCGACACCGAACTGGCCAGCGACACGCGACGGACGCCGTGCTGACGGGCCGCCTCCAGCACGTTGATCAGGCCTAGGAGCCCGGAACGATACGACTGGGCAGGGCTCGACCCCGGCGCGGGCGCGGCCAGGTGCACAATGCTGGTCACCGAACGTCGCCGGAGGAGGTCCAGCACCGCCCAGCCGTCGGCGAGGTCGAGCGGCTCCACCTGCAGCTGCGTGCCTAGCTCACCTTCCAGGAAGCGGGGGAGCCGCCAAGCGCGGAAGCGGGTGAGCACGACGGGCTCGCCTGCGTCGAGGAAGCTGCGGGCGGTGTGGAGCCCGATGAAGCCCATCCCTCCGGTGATGAGGATCATGGGCGTTCCCGGGTCTGGAGCTGGAAGTAACGGTGTCGACGGCGCGCCTCATCCAGGCGGCTGCCCTGCTCGATCTCGCGCCGGATGCGGTCTTCGGCCTCGGCGATCTCACGGGCCGCGGAGAGCACCTCCTCCTGGCGTTGTTGGGGCACGACCACCACCCCGTCGGCGTCCCCGACCACGATGTCCCCAGGCTCCACGCGCACCTCGCCCAAGGAGACCGGTACCTGGTAGCCGTCGGCCTGCACCCGTCCTCTGCCGGTGCGCATGTACACCCCCCGGCTGAAGATCGGGTACCCCAGCTCCAGGCTCCGGGAGGCGTCCCGGCAGACGCCGTGGATGACGGTGCCGCCGAGACCCTTGCGGTGAGCCATGATGGTCAGGATGTCCCCCCACACCGTGGCGTCGAGGCGGCCCCCGTTGTCGAGCACGACGATGCTCCCAGGAGGCACGTCATCGATGTAGTCCCCGACGGTGCCGCTGATCACCGCCACCGGGATCGTGCGCACGGTGAAGGCGGGGCCGGCCAATCGGAAGCGACGGTCCAAGGGGGTGATGCCGAAGACCTGGCCGGCGATCCCGAGCCGGTCCATGGCGTCGCTGAGCGTGGTGGTCGAGTGGCGCTTGAACTCGTCGATGAGGTCGTCCAAATCCAAAGTTGCCTCCTCATTACTTCTCGGCCGGTGGCTCGGGGCCTGACCGGGGGCTCCGGTCGGGGAGGGGAGTGCGGCCGGGGTGGAGCCGGGCCATTGGCCCGGCTCCCGTTGGAGATCCCGGGTTCGCAGCTTACTTGACCTGGCAGTTCCCGATGGGCGGGAGCTGGTTGGGCGCGAAGGTGGCCAGGACCTGCTCGTTCTGCCCGTTGATCTTGGCGATGTAGGTGGTCTGTGCCCCCTGATGGTCGGTGGGGTTCATGACGAAGTCGCCGCCGGGGAAGTCCGGCCCCTGCTTGGCCTTCAAGGTGGACAGCGCTTGGATGAGCTTCTGGGTGTCCTGCTTGCCCGTGAAGTTAACCTTGAGCATGGCCTCTTTGAGGGCGGTCATGGTCGTGTAGGCCTCGTAGCCGAGGTCCCCTGGGACCGCCTTATCAAGGCCCCCCAAGGTGCTGATGATGTTGGGGTCCTCCTTGGCCAGCTGCTTGCGGAAGGCTTCGTGGTAGGCCTTGTCGTACTTGTTGTTGGAGTCAGACAGCTCTGGGGACTGGCCGATGTCACCGTTCAACGAGGACGGATAGACGCCCGCGAAGCGCTCCTTCCCGAACACGCCCACGATCGGCATCTTCTGGTTAATGCCGAACTGCGCGATCGTCTGCGAGGCCCGAGGCAGATCCCCACCGACCTCAGCGTTGATCAGACCGTTGACCGACCCGTCGGTGGCGATTTTGGTGATGTAGGGGGTCATGTTGGTCTCGTTCTCCGGGATGGGGATGATCTGGGTGAGTTCGCCACCGACCGCCTCCAACCCCACCTTGTAGGCAGCGAGCAAGGACTGCCCTAGGGCGTAGTCAGGGTAGATGATCGACCACTTCTTGCCGTAGGTGTCGACGATGTAGCGGGCGAGCGGGATGACGGTCTGACGCCCCTCAGGGGAGACCCGAAAGCTGTACAGGTTGCACTGCTTGCTGGTGAAGTCCTCGGCCGCGCAGCCGGTCGAGGACAGGTAGACGACCTGCAGCCTTGGCACCAGGTTCTCGACGCCCAGGCACTCGCTACTGAGCACGGCCCCGACCAGCACGTCCACGCCCTGCTGCTGAACCAGCTGCTGGGCGAGGCTGACGGCCTCGTCGGGCTGGCCCTTGGGGTCGGCGTAGACTAGCTGCAGCTTGCGGCCGTGGATGCCACCGGCGGCGTTGATCTGGGCCACGGCCAGGTCAGTGTTGACACGCATCTCGGCCCCTTCGACCGCGGTCAGCGGCACGTTGTCGTCGAGAACGCCGATCTTGATCGGTGGTCCCGAGGCTTGCTGGGTGCCTCCTCCCCCGCCACCGCAGGCGACGACCGCAACCAGCCCGACGAGGGCCGCGACCAGCGGTCGCCAGCGCCTGAAGAGGCCGCCTTGCGGGCTCGAGCCCCTCACGTCCCTGCTGTCCTGCTGCTGTCCTCGCAACGTCGCTTCCTCCCTTCTCTCACGATGTGGTCCGCTCTGACCTAGGACTCCCGTCCGATTACTCCTCCGTCGCTCCCCGAAACAAGCTGTCGATCTCCACCTCCTGAGCTAGCACCGCTCCCAGCGCTTCTGAGGGGGCCGCTGCCCCGGCCCGCACCCGGCGCCGCAACTGCCAGAGCTGCCGTGCTGCCCCGAGCACGCCGGCCGGCAGCGCGTACACGACGATCAACAGGGCCACCCCGACGTAGAGCTGTGACTGGGTACTCTGCTGGCCCAGGTACTCCCCCAGGTAACGCAACCCGGCCGTGCCGATCAGCGGACCGAGGATGGTGTCCACTCCCCCCACCAGCGAGTACAGGACGAAGTTGACCGAGTCGTTCAGCCCGAGCAGATCCTGGAACACAAAGGCATGCGCTAGGGCATACAGCCACCCCGCCGAGGCCGCGATCAGGCCCGAGTAGAGGGTGACCGCGACCTGGTAGGTGTACACGGAGTAGCCCATGGCGGCGGCCCGAACCGGGTTGCGCCCGATGGCGATCATGGCCCGCCCTGCCCGACACGTCAGCAAGTACCAGGAGAGCAGGCACCAGAAGGCCGTGATCCCGCAGAGGAACCAGTAGAACCCGTTCCCCTGCAACGGATCGAGCCCGAACGAGATCTGGACCGCTCCCTTCACGCTCAGGCCGTTCTCGCCTCCCGTCAGCTTGGTGAAGAGCAGGGGGAGGGTGAAGAAGGCCGAGGTGGTAAGGAGGGTGAGCAGCAGGTACTCCAGACCGGAGGACACCACCGCGTAGACGGCGAACAGCATCGAAACCAGGAGGCCGGCGGCAAGCGAGGCCAGCATGAGCAGCAGGGGGTTGAGCACCCCGTGCTGGCTGAGGATGGCGACCGTGTAAGCGCTGACCCCGAAGGTGGCGCCCACGCCGACGTTCAAGAGACGAGCGTGGCCGGCGATGAGCGCCACGGCCAAGGCGGGCAGGCCGAAGATCAGATAGTCGGAGACCCGCTGGGGAAGGTACTGGCCATATAGCGGGGGCACCAAGAAGAGCGCCGCGAAGAAGAGCACGATGGCCACCACCCCAGGCGCGCTCAGCCCCATGGCCCGGGCACGCCAGATGCTGCTCATCCTTCCCTCCTACCGTCCTAGAGCCTGACCAGCACGAGCTGGCGCCGAGAACGCAGGACCAGGAGCAGGATCACCAGGGCGAAGATCAGAATCTGGACCGCCTCGCCTCGGATCCAGATCGAGCCCAGTGACTCCACCACCCCTAGGCCCAGCGCGATCAGGGCAGCCCCCCGGAAGTTGCCCAGGCCGCCGGCGATGACCACGATAAAGGCGTTCAGGTTGGTGTCCAAGCCCACCGTCGGGTAGACGGAGACAAGGGGGGCCAGCAGCGAGCCGGCGACGGCAGCCAGGCCGGCGCTGATCACGAAGGCAAGGGCATAGACGCGCGAGACCGGCACGCCCAGGATGCTCGCCATTCGGCGATTCTCGGCCACCGCTCGTAGCCAGATGCCGTACTTGAGGTACTTGAGGAAGATGAAGCCGCCAGCGAGGATGATGGCGGCTGCGCCTACGACCACCAGGTCGTAGACGGGATAGTCGGTGTCACCGATCGCGATCCGCGCCCCGATCGGTGCCGGTACCGTCCGGGAGCTGGCGCCGAAGACGTTGGTGACCAGCTGTTCGATGATCAGACTCAAGGCCAAGGTGGCGAGCAAGACCAGCGCGTGGGCGCGGTCGCGCAGCGGCCAGAGCATGGCCATCAGCCCCAGTCCCCCGGCCAGCCCAATCACGACCACGGACAGCACCACCCCGAGCCAGAAGCTGAGCCCATGGGCGAGGGCCAGCCAGACCGCGTACGTGCCCAGCATAAAGAAGTCGCCTTGGGCGAAGTTGAGGATCCCTAGCACGCCGAAGAGCAGCGCCAGCCCGGCGGCGACCAAGGCGATCGAGGCACCCACCACCAGTCCGTTGAGCGCCGCCACCACCATGGCGTCCATGGCCTCAATCCTCTCCTTTCAGGTAGGTTGCGACCAGCTGATCGGCGGTCGCGAACTCGTCCAGCCGGTACTCGCCTGTGATCACCCCGCGCTTCATCACGTACAGCCGGCTGCAGACCATCTTGAGGAGGTGGAAGGAGGCGTCGACCACGAGCACGCCCATGCCCTCCTCGACGGCGCGTCGCAGCGCTCTGGCGATGAAGTCGACGTTGATCGGCATGAGGCCTTCGCTGGGCTCGTCGACCAGGATCATCCGCGGACGCAAGGCCAGGCCACGGGCCAGGGCCAGCATCTTCTGCTGGCCGCCGCTGAGGGTGCCGGCAAGCTGGTTGCGGCGCTCGGCCAGCACGGGGAAGAGCTCGTAGGCGGCGTCGAGGCACACCTGCTGATCCCCCCTGGCCTTGAGGAAGGCGCCGGTGCGAATGTTTTCCTCCACGGTCATGGTGGGGAAGACCGCCTCCGAGTCGGGCACGAAGCCGAGCCCACGCCGGGCCCGGGCGTGGACCGGCAGGCCTCGGAGCTCCCGACCGTCGAAGGCGACGTGACCCTGGGTCCGTGGCCCTAGCCCCATGATCGACTTCAGCGTCGTGGTCTTGCCCACGCCGTTGTGGCCGACGAGCCCGACCCCCTCGCCCTGCCCGACCTGGAGAGAGATGCCCTGGATGATGTGGCTGCGCCCGTAGTAGGAATGGAGGTCACGCAGCTCGAGCATCACTCGCCGCTCCGCAGGAACACCTGTTTCACCTCCGGGGTGTCGAACACCTCCTCCGCGCTCCCCTCGGCGATCTTCCGCCCCAGGTTGAAAGCGGTCACCGCGGTCGCGATGCGGCGGACGAAGTCCACGTCGTGCTCGGCCATGACGATGGTGGCATGCTGGACCACCCGCTGCAGCAGCGTGCCCAGCGAAAGGCGCTCGTGCTCGGTGAGGCCGGAGGTGGGCTCGTCCAGGAGCAGGACCCGGGGCCGGCTACCGAGGGCGATGGCGACCTCGAGCTGCTTCTGCTGACCGTGCCCGAGGGCTTCGGCGGGGGTGTGGGCGTGTGGCCCGAGCCCGACCAGGTCGAGCAGCTGGTGGGCGTGGGCGAGATCGGAGGGACGGGTACGGGGGCGCAACAGGGAGAACATGCGGCGCTGGGCCTCGACGGCCAGGACCACGTTCTCCAGGCAGCTGAAGCCGGGGATCACGGAGGTGAGCTGGAAGGAGCGCCCGATCCCCATCCGGGCCCGGACGGGCGGGGTGCTGGAGCCCAGCGGGCGCCCCATGAATCGGATCTCCCCCGAGGTCTGCAAGAGCTGACCCCCCAGCAGGTTGAGCAATGTGCTCTTGCCTGCCCCGTTGGGCCCGACCAGCGCGTGCAGCTCGCCCTCGTGGATGTCGAGGTCCACGTCGTCGATGGCGACGAAGCCGCCGAAGCGCATGGTCAGGCCCCGGGCGGAGAGCACCACCGATGCCCCAGGACGCGGCCCGGCTCGACCCCCGTTGGGGGCCGTCGCCGGACCCTGTTCGGCCGGGATCGGTGGGGTCGGCACGGATGCCCTCAGACGCGCGCCGACACCTGGAAGCGAGGGAAGACAGCGCGCGCGTTGGTCTCGAAGATGCGCTCGCGGTCCGTCTCGCTGAGCCAGGAGATGCGCTCGATCACCGGTTTCAGGTCGTCCAGCCACGCCCCGGTGACGGGGTCCTTGGCCGAACCCGAGCCAGGGTTCTCGGTCCCGAACAGGCAACGGTCGGTGCCGACGATGCGGAAGAGGAGCTCCAACGATTCCTGGTTGTAGAGGACGGTGTCGTAGTAGAGGCGCCGCAGGCTCTCGTCGAACGACTCCAGGGAGGGGTTGGAGGCCTGCTCGCGCAGACGTGCTGCACGCCAGCGGCCGATCTGGTAGGGCACCGAGCCGCCTCCATGCGAGACGATGAGCCGCAAGTTGGGGAAGTCCTCAAAGACGCGACTCTCCTTCTTGCAAAGGTTGAGGACGGCGATGCTCTCCTCGGTGATGAAGTGGGCGCTGTAGGACTCTCGGAAATTCCTGCAGGCCGTGGAGTGGATCAGGCCGGGCACGTCCAGCTCCACCATCTTCTCGTACAGCGGATACCAATACTCGTTGTCCAGCGTGGGCATCAACCCAGTGCCCTCGGTGGGATCGGGGTTGATCAGGCAGCCGATGAAGCCATGCTCCTTCACGCAACGCTCCAGCTCCTCGACGCAGGCCTGGATGCTGCCGTTGGGCGTCTGCGGAAGCCCGCAGACCCCACGGAAGACGTCCGGATAGGCCTTGCACTGACGGGCAATCACGTCGTTGTTCGCCTCGACCCACCAGCGGACGATGGACTCCGGCGTCTCTGAATGCATGAGCTGGAAGGGGCGAGGCGAGAGGAACTGAACGTCGGTGCCGACGTTCCGAAGCAGCTCCAAGTGGTGTTGGACCGCCTGGTGCAAGCGCTCGTCGCTGATGCCAGGGTTGCCCTTGCCGTGGTAGCCCCGGCTGGCTAGGAGCAGGGACTTATAGGCGTAGAGCTCGGCTGGGGCGGATACGTGCCCGTGGATGTCAATGATCATGTCGCGACTCCTCTTCCCAAGCGTTCAGTCAAGGACGGCGACCAGCTCGCACTGGATCAGCATGCCGCCCGAGAGGTTCCAGAGCAGCGTGTGGCGGGCCGGCCGGTTGTGCTCCTCCGGGAAGGCCTTCAACCACTCGCGGTTGAGGTGCTCACGATAGGCGTCGTCCTTGACGAAGACCGTGACGTGTGCTATGTCGTCGAGACTTCCTCCCGCCTGCTCCAGGAGCGTGCGCATGTTCTGGAACATCAACTCGGTTTGACGGGCGGGATCGTCGGGCAGCGTGCCGGTGGCGGGGTCCCTGCCCATGATGCCCGAGGAGAAGACCAGATTCCCGATCTTGACGCCCATGGGGATGGGCGCCGAGTGCGTCACGCCTGGGATCTCGAGCGTCTGCCGTTTACCCAACCCTGCCTCCTTCCGTCAACCTTGAGGGCCGGCCACCGCCCGGCCGTCGCTCCACCTCACTCCTAGCACCCCATGATGCCCCGCGATCACGGGGTAGGCCAATGCTAGGTACGAGCGGAGGGGCTGTCCATCCCCGCGGGCCGATCGCTAGGATCGGCATCGCCGATGTTTGGCCCCTCAGGCTTGGCCCCACTCTTGTGCCCGGTGCCCGTCTGCCCAGGTCCCGATTGAAGGTCCCTATGATGAGGCGGTGGCCGCAACTGGTACCCGACCTGGTTCCCTGTTGGTGGTCGGCGCTCATGCTGCCGACTTCGTCTGGCGCGCCGCTGGCACGGTGGCCCTGCACACCACCGCGGGCTGGCGCGCAACGGTGGTTGCTCTCTCCTACGGAGAGCGAGGCGAGTCCGGCGACCTGTGGAGGCAGCCTGGGCAGACCGTGGAGAACGTCAAGCGCATCCGGCACCAGGAGTGCTCACGAGCTGCAGCGGCCATTGGCGCCGAGCTCGTGGCCTTTGACCTTGGTGACTACCCGCTCGAGGTGCCAGCTGAGGCGGTGAGTCGCCTGGTCGAGCTGATGCGGGAACTCCGCCCCGACGTCATCATCACCCATACCCCGGCGGACCCTTTCAACCCCGACCATCCGGTGGCCTTCGCGGCGACGGACCGGGCGCGGAAGATCGCGATGGGGGCCGCGGGCGTGGCCAGCGCCTTCGTGACCATCCCGCCGCCGCGCATGTACCTGTTCGAGCCACATCACCCCGAGCAATGCGGGTTTCGCCCCAATACGTTCGTGGACTACACGCCGGTTGCCGAGCGGAAGGAGGAGGCGATGGCGGCCATGGCGGCGCAGTCGTACCTACGCGACCACTATCGGGAGCGTGGCCTGCAACGCGCGGTCCAGGCTCGGTACTTCGGCGCTGGCCCTGAGACCAGGTACGTCGAGGCCTTCGAGCTGACCACCCCCCGGCTGGTCAGCGGCCTCTGAGGCTGGCCTCGTCGAGCTCCGCCTCGGCGGGGCCGTGCTCCGAGCCGTGGCTCGGTGGCGAAGGGGCTTGCCTTGGATCGCGGGCGCCAGCCCCGGATGGGGGCGTGGGTGGCCGCTGGGAGGAGTGAGGGCCATCCTGAGGCGGCCGATCGTGGGTCGGCCGCCTCAGGCGGTTCCGTCCTGCCGACCTCGGCTGGGCGACGGCTAGATGATCGACGCCGAATCGGCTACGCCGAGACGGCGGGCCGTGATCAGCACGGCGAGGGCGCCGGGACGTGAGGGGTGGGACACGACCCCGACCCCCTCGTCACGGCACGGTCCCTCACCATCGACGACCTCCTCCTCGGACCGGGCGTCTGGCGGGGTCCCGGCCGACCGCCTCGCCGTCCGACGCCTCCAGGCCCGCTCGTCGTGGCCTCGGATGGGCGCTCGCCGGTCGCCTACGACCGCTGGAGCGTTCGGCATCCCTCATCTAGCCCCAGATCCGGTGGGCAACCCGACCGACCAGCTCGAGTTTGGCCCGCTGCTGCTCGGGGGTGACCGGGTTGCCCACGGCCACCGAAGCGAAGCCGCACTGGGGACTCAGCGCCAGCTCCTCAAGCGGCTTGACCCTGGCCGCTTCTTGGATCCGACGCTCGATCACCGCCTCCTCCTCGACCGCTCCCGACTTGGTGGTCAGCAGGCCCAGGACGGCGATGGTCCCTGGGGGGATGCAAGCCAGCGGCTCGAAGCCCCCGGCACGCTCGCTGTCGTACTCCAGGAGCAGGACGTCCACCCGGAGTTTTGGGAAGAGCTGCTCGGCGATGACGCCATAGCCGCCACTGGAGTGCCAGCGGCCGGCGGCGTTGCCTCGGCAGACGTGGAGGGCGCGGGTGATGCCCTCGAAGCCGTCGAAGAGCGAGCTGTCGAGCTCGACGTCGAAGGCCAGCTCGGCCTCCAGGTCGTGGCCCCTGGCCTCAAGCATCCGACGGTTGTCACGGTCACACAGCGTGCCGTAGTTGGGCGCGTCGAGCTGCACGTAGTCGCAGCCGAGCTCGATCAATCGGGTCAGCACCGCTCGCTGGTAGTCACGAACAGCGATGAGGAACTCCTCACACGTCGGGTAGGCGGCCGAGGAGTGCTCTCGATACCAGAACCGCCGGTGGTAGCTGGGGGCGGGCATGCAGTACTTGGTGCGAACCCGAGCGTGGCGGGCAAGGAAGGCGTACTCCTCGGTCAGGTCACGACGGGGAGCGATCGGGCGCACCACCGTGGGGTATCCCCCTGCCGCCTGGACGATCGGTTGGGAGAAGGTGCCGTGCTGATCGTGCCAGGTCAGGCCGGGGCCGCCCTCGCGGGGCTCGAATCCGTCCAGCGCCTCGGTGGTGACGGTCCATCCGCCCCTCCGCATCTCGCCGTCGGTGATCACGTCCAGCCCCGCCGACTCCTGGAGCCGGATGGCGTCCAGCACCGCGGCGTCCTCCAGCTCCCGGACCCGTTCGCGCGTGACCCTGCCCGCCTCGAACTCCCGCCGAGCGGCGAGCAGCTCGGGCGGGCGGAGAAGGCTGCCGACGGTCTCGGCCCGCGCGATCGGTCGTGGCGTGGTCATCGTAGGGCGTCCTCCTTGAGGGTTTGGGAACGGGCCTCCCACAGCGCACGGATCTCGTCGACGATCGCTTGTGGCTGGCCGGCGAGGAACGGGAACGGGGGTGGGCCGTCCTCGGGTCGGGGTGGGCGCGATCGGATCACGGGGAGGTGGACCCGGTGGTTGAGGGCTGGGTCTCGGATCGTCCCCTTGGGGTCACGCCCCTCCTTGACCGCCTCCATCTCCTCGAACATCCGCTTGCGCATCATGAGGATGCCACGGTCGCTCTCGCCCAGGTGCTCCTTGGTCCGATCGGCGACCCGGCCCTGCCCAACCCAGGCCACGAAGTCCTGGTTCATGATGTGGGAGTCGATCCACCGGCCGGTCCGCGGGTCCTCGACCGGGGCGGTCCAGCAGGGGATGCGCTCCTGCTCGAACGGCTCGTCCCCGGGCAGGGGGTCGATGAACCAGCCCACGCTCAGGGTGTTCTCGTCGTCGATGGGCACGCGCCACTCGAAGTGGCCGGTGTAGAGGCAGTTCGGCCAAAGGCAGACGCGACCGGTGGTCCAGAGCTCGTCCTCCTCGGTCGTGTCCTCCCGGACTCGCCGGTAGACGAATCCATAGTCGAACTCGTCGAACCCGAGCCGGGTGTGGGTGGGGCCGTACGGGCCCTGCTCCCCACGCAGCACCATCGACCAGTTGGTGTGGAGCCACTCGAAGTGCACTGGATCGATGGAGTTCTCCTGGCACTGGAACCAATTGCAGGGGACGTAGGAGAGCACCACCTGCTTGTAGCCCTGGTCGTAGAAGCGGTCCCAGTCAGGGAGGAGAGGGGCTGGCTCAGGCCCCATGTAGGCCCAGACGATGCCCGCCTTGGCCTGCACGGGGTAGGCCTTGATCCGCACTTTGTCCTTGAACCTGGCGTGGGGGTGCGCGATCTCCTCGAAAGGCTGGTGGAGGCAGCGGCCCGTCTCATCGAACAGCCAGCCGTGGTAGTTGCAGCGCAGCCCGCAATCCTCGACGAAGCCGTAGGACATATCGGCCCGGCGGTGGGGGCAGTGTCGGTCGACCAAGCCAAGCTTCCCCGAACGGTCCCGGTACAGCACCAGGTCCTCGCCCATGATGCGGACTGGCTTGATGGGGCGCTCATCGAGCTCGGCCTCGCCCGCGATCGGCTGCCAGTACCGGCGCAGAAGCTCCCCCATCGGGGTCCCTGGCCCGGTCTCGCAGAGGAGCCGGTTCTTGTCCTCACTGAGCACGGTTCTTCCTCCCTAGGTTCGAGTTGGCGAGGGTCCCACCCGTCCCAACAGCCCTATGATCAGTGGCGATCGCCTGACCATGGAACCGGCGCGAGGGACGACGATGACAAGGAACGGAGACGACTGGAGCGCGACCGGGCTGGACGACTCGGAGGTCGAGGACGCCATCGGGTTCCACCTGACGGTTGCCGACGTGCTTGAGTGGAAGCCGTTCCGTCCGCTCGAGGTCTACTGGGCGAAGAAGCATGGCCTCTCCGCAGAGGAGGCACGGCGATGGGCGCAGGAGGGGGTGCCGATCCGGGATGCCATCCGGGCCCGGACGATGGAGCTGACGGCGGCGGAGATCCGTCGTTGGCAAGCCCATGGCTTCACCGCTGCCGATGCCTGCGAGGCGAAGGAGACGGGGGTGTCCATCCAGGAGGTGATGGCGTGGCGCGAGGCCGGCTTCGTCGTCCCTGACGCGCTCCAGCTCATCCGCCACGGCTGGACCCTGGCGGAGGCGGTCGTAGCCCGCAACCGACATCTCGCTCCTATCGGGACGGCGGGCCGGGGGGGCTGACACCGCCCGACCCGCGGGTCGGGTCGCCTGATGTCGCCTCCTTGGGCTCAGGTGAGCACCGCCTCCTCGTACGGTCGCAGGCCCTGGGGGTCGAGCGGCAGCAGCCCGAGGTCGATCAGCCAGCGCTGGGTGTGCTCGTAGACGCTCTTGGTGTATGGCTCCAACACGATCCGCTCTCCCAGTCCGAAGGTGCGCACGTCGACCATGGGGTGCAGCCACTCCGGGAGCTCGCGCAGGTAGTAGTGCTTGTAGCGCTGGGGCTCGAGGTCGATGTCGCGTTGCGCGCGAAGGAGCGCGTTCACGTAACGCTCCATGTCGTCGGCCGTGGCATCGCCCGTGACCAGGAAGCTGACCATGAACGTGGTGTCCAGCACCTTCCGGAAGCCATGCTGCTCCAGGACGTAGCTCGGTGGCCCGAAGACGTTGGTGGCCTCCAGCCTCCCCTCGAGCATCAGACGCAGACGATCCAGAGGGGCGCCGGCGAAGCGCAACCGAACTCGCTCCAGGGGGAGGATCCCCTCCAGTGCCTGCAGCGTCGAGAAGTGGCTGCCGGAGTGGAGGCCGACCGCGATCTCGACCTCGGCCAGGTCCTCGGGCCGCCGTACCGGCGACTCGGGCCGTACGTAGATGCCGCCCGGGGCCACGCTGTAGGCTCGCCCCCACATCCGACCCTGCCCGGTCGCGGAGGTGGCGTTGATCGCCCAGTGACAAGCCCCGCTCACCTCGCAGGCACGGCCAGCCTGCATCGACTCGAAGGCACCGTACACCACCTCGTCCGGTCCTCCATCGGCCGCTGGCCGGGAGCCGAGGTCGCGGAACTCAGGGATGGCCACGAATTCGTAGTCGAGCCCCTCGGAGGCGAAGTACCCTTTCTCCTCTGCCACCCACTCCTGCAGGCGCTGGTGGGGAACGATCCGGAATGTGCCCATCTGTCCCTCCTCACGGGCTTTCGCTGGCCCGTGTCCCGCCGTGGAAGCTTTCCCCCGATGGTAGGCTGGTATGGCGTCAGGGGCAATCCGAACGCTCCGATGCAATTCATCGGCGATCCCGATGTTTGCAGCGGCTGGGAGGGTGCCCTCGGTTCCGACGATGGCCGAGCTGCGTCACTACCGCTACTTTGTCGAGATCGCCCGCAGGGGCACCTTCACCGCCGCCGCCGAGGCGCTCAACATGACGCAGTCGGCGCTCAGCGAGCAGATCCTGCAGCTGGAGCGTGAGTGTGGGTCGGCGCTCTTCCTCCGGCGTCACACCGGCATCAGCCTCACCCCCGCCGGCGAGTACCTGCTGCACCAGGCGGAGGCGCTGCTGGCTCGGGCTGCGGAGATCCGGGAAGGGCTGGAGGGCTTCCGCCACGGCTACCAAGAGCGGCTACGGGTGGCGTCGGTTCTCGGTCCCCTCCAGTCCTGGATGCCGGCTGCCCTGGCCCAGTTCGTGCAAATGCAGCCCCAAGTCCAGATCCAAGTCAACCCCTACCGCGGCGTGAACGAGATCCTGGTGGGGGTGGCCAGCGATCAGCTCGACCTGGGCGTGGTGAGCCTCCGGCCTTCGGCTCCGGCCCGCTCCCGTCACCACGAGCTCACCCAGATCGTGCTCATGGATGAGGACCTGGTAGCCCTGGTGCCGGCTGGCCATTCCCTGAGCCAGCTCGCCTCCGTCAGCCAGGAGGACCTGCGCCGTACCCACCTGATCACCTTCCCAACCGGCTACAACATTCGCCGCGTGGTCGACGACTGGTTCCAGGAGGTTGGCTACACGCCCATCGTCGCGGCCGAGACCGGGGCCGTGGAGGTCATGCTGAGGCTGATCTCGGCTGGGGTGGGGGTGGGGATCATGCCTCGCTCGTTGGCCTGGCGTGGGATGGCGGCGGGGCTGACGATACTCTGCCTCACCCCGGAGAAGCCGCCCCGGCGAGTGGTGGCTGCGGTTCTCCGCTCCGATGGGCGCAACGCCGAGCTGGCGCGCGCCTTGGTCGAGATCCTGGAGGCGCATGCGAAGAACGCAGGTCGTGCGGCGACGCTCTCGGCAGCCGGAGTTGGAGGTGAGGTAGGAGCCGATGGTCGCTGAGGACGTTCCCGTGATCGCCGTCCTGGGCCTCGGGGAGGCGGGCTCGCGCCTCTGCCGCGATCTCCATCAGTCGGGAGCGCGGGTGCGGGGGTGGGATCCGGCCCCTCGGGGCGATGTCTCCGGGCTGCCGGTGGTTGAGAGCCCTCAGGCGGCGGCCGATGGGGCCGATCTGGTGCTCAGCGTCAACGCCGCCAGCGCGGCGCTGAGGGCAGCCTCCTCGGTGCTCCCGGTCCTGCGGCCGGGCTGCGTCTTCGCTGACCTCAACACCGCTGCCCCCGACCGCAAAGGCGAGGTGGGGAGGTTGGTCGAGGGGCACGACGCCGCCTTCGCCGATGTGGCCCTCCTGGGACCTGTGCCTCGGGCTGGCATCCGGACCCCATGCCTTGCCTCTGGCTCCGGTGCCTCTCGTTTCGCCGACCTGATGAGGCCTTACGGGATGCCGGTGGAGGTGCTCGACGGCCCGGCGGGCCTGGCCTCGGCCAGGAAGCTGTTGCGGAGCGTGTTCATGAAAGGGATGGCGGCCGCGGTGATCGAGGCCCTGGAGGCAGCCAGGGCCCACGGCTGCTGGGAGTGGTTGGAGGGAGAGATCGCGCGGGAGTTCGAGGGGGCGGATGCCGCCCTGGTGGGGCGGCTGGTGGAGGGAAGTCGGGCGCATGCGCGGCGACGGGTGGAGGAGATGGAGGCGGCAGCCGAGATGGTGCGGCAAGCGGGGGTGACGCCGCTGGTCGCGGAGGCGGCTGTCGAGCGGCTGCGGGCGCTGCTGGATGGCCGACGCTGAGGGACGGTGGCCGGTGGCGCCGGCTGGGTTCGTAGGAGAGGCCCGGACTCGCCGACGGCCACGATAGGCCCGATCTGGCGCGCGTCCGCCTAGGGTCGGTCGCACCTTCGGCCTTCCTGAGGTAGGCGCATCGGCACCCATCGAACGGCGGTCGCACGCGGCGGCACCGAGACCCATGACCGGGTGGGCGTCCTCGTTCGTCGCCAACCGGCGGACCGCCTGTCAGGTCGGGCCGGGGGCTGTGGGGGGAGGCCTGGGCAGAACCTGGGCGCGCCGAGCAGGCCAAGCCCGGCCTCGATGCAGCGGGGACGCTCCCAGTCCTCCCTCCGGCGGGCCTCGCCGATCAGGTCGGCACCGCGGGGGGCTCCCTCCTCTATCGTTTCTCTATCGTGAACGGGCCAGGCGAGGTCGTGGCCGGGTTAGAGTAACTGCGATGGAAACGGTCGAGCGAACGCCGCTGGTCTCCGGCGGGTTGCGCATCGAGGGCCCGTCACGAGATACGTTGGCTGACCGTGCCTATCGCTCGATCCGCATCGCCATCATCAACCGGGAGCTGGTCCCCGACCGATACTACTCCGAGGCCTGGCTGGCCGGTTTGCTGGGCGTTTCCCGAACCCCCACCCACTATGCCCTGCTTCAGCTTGAGCTGGAGGGGATCGTCGAGATCGTGGCCCAGCGTGGCTTCCGGGTGCGACAGATCCCGCAGTCGGAATTCGAGGAGTTCTACGAGCTTCGGATCCTGCTGGAGACGAACGTCCTGCGCAAGCTAGCGCCGGCCGTGGAGGAGGAGTCGCTGGCGACGCTGCGTGACTTCCTGGAGCGGCAACGCCGGGTGGTCGAGGACCCCATCACCTTCCAGGACCTGGACGAGGGGTTCCACCGCTTCATGGCCGAGACCGCGGGCCTCCACCGCACCGCCGCCATCATCCACTCCCTGCGCGGCATCCTCTGGTTGGGCACCTCTACCCGTCCGGCCTCAGAGCGGGAGGCGGTGGTCGACGAGCACGCTGCCATCGTAGAGGGGCTGGCGGCCAGGGATCCGGAGGCCGCGGTGGCAGCGCTGGTGCGACACCTGCGGACTTCCCAGGAACGCTACAAGGCGATGGTGGAGGAGACCGAGGCCTCGGCGGCCTCGTAGGCGCTGCCTCAGCCTAGAGAAGAGCGGCTTCAAAGAAGCCGTGGCATGCTAGTCTACTACTCGGTGCCCAACAGTGCTGTGTGCGGTGGGCCTAGGGGGATCGTTTGCGACCGTGGTCCCGGGCTGGACCTGAGCGGCCAGGTGAGGACCGTCTCGGAGGGAGAGGTGAGGCGGCAGGATCGATGGATCTCCTCAGCCGATCCGGCTGGGGGGCAACCGCGATGAGCACGGTGCTCGGCCGACCGGCTCAGCCCTATCGGCAGGCCTCGGCCGGCGGCGGACGGCCTGAGCCGTACCTGGTGGTCTCGGGGCTCGGGCTCACGTTACCGCGCAACGGGCAGATGGTGCCGATCCTCGACGATCTTTCCCTGCACATCGAGCAGGGTGAGGTGCTAGGGGTGGTCGGCGAGAGCGGAAGCGGGAAGACCATGACCGCGCTCTCCATTCTCCGTCTCCTGCCCAGGGGGGCACGTCTGACCGGCTCGATCCGGCTGGGCGGGCAGGAGCTGCTCGATCTCACGGAAGCGGAGATGCATCAGGTCCGTGGCGCCCGTGTCGGCATGATCTTCCAGGAGCCGGTGGCGGCGCTGAACCCCGTCTTCACGGTGGGGGCGCAGCTGGTGGCAGCGATCCGAGCACATCAGGACCTGACCCGATCCGATGCCCGGGCGCGGGCGGTCGAACTGCTGCGCACCGTAGGCCTGCCCGACCCGGGACGCCGGCTCCGACAGTATCCGCACGAGCTGTCGGGCGGCATGTGTCAGCGGGTGATGATCGCGATGGCGATCGCCTCCGGGGCCCGCCTCTTGATCGCCGATGAGCCCACGACCGCCCTCGACGTCACCATCCAGGACGAGATCATTCGCCTCATCCGGCGTCTGGCCGTCGAGTCCCAGATCGCCGTGTTGTTCATCAGCCATGACCTGGGCCTGGTGGCACGCCTCTGCCATCGGGTGGTGGTCATGTACGCAGGCCAGGTCCTCGAGTCCGGGCCCGCGTCCGAGCTGCTCCGATCGCCGCTGCACCCCTACACCCGGGCGCTGCTGCGTTGCGTGCCCGACCTGCGCACGGTGGGGGTGGTCCGGCGTGGCATCCCGGGCAGCCCGCCCCTCCCGGGCACCGTTCCCGTCGGGTGCCGCTTCCGACCCCGCTGTGAGTTCGCGGCCGAGCTCTGCGCGGCGCCGCAGCAGTTGCGGCCGATGGCTGAGGACCATCATGTGCGCTGCGCGAGGGCCGAATGGCTCGCTGGCCGTGAGGTGGAGGGGCGGTGAGCGGGATGGTCGGGGCGGATCGGGTCGCGCTCGAGGGGGCCCGGGACGCGCTTGAGGCGGAGGCCGTGCTGCTCAGCGTTCGCGAGCTCACCGTCACCTACGGGCTGGGCTCCCGCCACCCGGTGCGGGCCGTGGCTGGGGTCTCGCTCGACATCCGGACAGGCCACACATTGGCGCTGATCGGCGAGTCGGGATCCGGGAAGACCTCGGTCGCCCGTGCCATCTGTGGCCTGGCCCCGGTCGAGAGCGGGTCGATCGTGATCGATGGGGTCGATCTCGTCAGTGAGCCTGACCGCCCAGCCGCGGCAGGTGAGCACGGGATACAGATTGTGTTCCAGGACCCGACCTCCTCGCTCGATCCTCGCTGGCCGATCTGGCGCAGCGTTGCCGAGCCACTCCTTCGTCGGGTGAGCGACCCCCACGAGCGTCATGAGCGAGCCCTGACCTTGCTCGAGCAGGTGGGCATCGACCGTAGCCTGGGGGAACGGCATCCGCATCAGCTCTCCGGCGGCCAGCGTCAGCGGGTGACCATCGCCCGTGCCCTGGCCCCGAGGCCACGTCTGGTCATCCTGGACGAGGCGGTTTCGGCCCTGGACGTCTCGGTGCGCAACGAGATCTTGGTGTTGCTGGACCAGCTGAAGCGTCAGGAGGGCCTCACCTACCTGCTGATCTCCCACGACATGGGGACGGTGGCCCAGCTCGCCACCGACGTGGCCGTGATGTACCTCGGCCGGCTGGTGGAGAGCGGTGAGGCGACCAAGGTGATCTGCGACCCCGTGCATCCGTATACCCGGGCGCTCTTGGCTGCGGTGCCGACTGTGTCCGGCGGGACCGTCGAGCTCTCGCTTGGCCTCCAGGGCGAGATCGGGGACGTCGCCCATCCCCCCACGGGTTGCCGGTTCCACCCCCGCTGCCCCCTGGCGGTTGAGCGCTGTGTTGGCCAGGAGCCGGACCTGCGGCCGGTGCGCGATCGCCTGACGGCGTGTCATCGTGCCGAGGAGGTGGTCGGCGGGTGAGAGGGCTGAGGGGCATGTTGCTGCGGCGGCTGGCGACGTTGCTGCCGACCGCGGTCGTGGGCACGATGGTGGTCTTCTCCCTGGACCAGCTCACGCCGGGCGGGGCCGCTGAGGCAGCGGCTGGGCCCAACGCCACCCCGCAGCAGATCGCGACCCTAAGGCATGAGATGGGCCTCGACAAGCCCTTGCCGGTGCAGTACGGGACCTGGCTCGCCGGTCTGTTCCACGGTGACTTCGGCAGGTCCCTGCTCAATCGGCAGGACGTGGGGGCCGAGATCACCCAGCGGCTGCCGGTCACGATCGAGCTCACGGTGGCCGCCCTGGTCGTGGCCTTGGTGGTCGGGATCCCCCTGGGCATCCTGTCCGCCTCTCGGCGCCGGAGCCGCCTCGACGGCACCATCCTGGGCGTCTCCGGCCTGGGGTTGGCCATCCCGGAGTTCCTGCTCGCGATGCTGGCGGTCGACATCGTCTGCCTGAAGCTGGGCTGGCTGCCCCCGACCGGCTGGACGCCGATCTCCCAAGGGCTGGGGGCGAACCTCCAGACCCTGGTGCTGCCGGCGCTCACCCTCGGCTCAGGGGCGGCCGCGGTGATCACGCGGCAGACCAGGGGCGCCATGGTGGAGGTGCTGGACTCACCGTTCATCCGCACCGCCTGGGCCCTGGGGCTGCCCCAGCGTCAGATCTACTTCCGCTTCGCCCTCCGCAACGCGCTCATCTCGGTGATCACGGTGGTGGGGCTGATCGCCGCTGCGCTGCTCGGCGCCGCGGTCCTGATCGAGCGGGTGTTCGTGCTCCCTGGCATGGGGTCGATGCTGGTGGATGCCGTCACCCAGAAGGACTTCCCGGTAACCCAGGGGGTCACGGTCGTCTTCATTGCCATCGTGATCCTGATCAACCTGCTGGTCGACATCTCGTACGCCATTCTCGATCCCCGCATTAGGAGTTGATGGACATGCCCAACCCGATCATCGATCCCACCGGACGTGCCGGAGCGGCCGCGGAGGTGCGCCTGGCCCCCCGGCCGGCCAGCCTCCGTGGCGCCACCATCGGGCTGCTCGAGAATCGCAAGCACAATGCCGCCCTCTTCCTAGAGGAGCTGGGACGAGCCTTAGTGGAGGAGCATGGGGCCGCCGGTTACGTGTTGCGGGCCAAGGGGAGCATCGTTCAGACGGCCGAGCCCGCGCTGGTCGATGAGTTGGTGCGGGAGTGTGACGTGGTCATCACCGGTGTCGGTGACTGCGGCTCCTGCAGCGCCTCGGCGGTGGCCGACGGCATCCTCTTCGAGAGCCGTGGTGTCCCCGCGGCTGTGATCTGCAGCGATGCGTTCGTCGCCAGCGCCGGCGCCATGGCCAGGTTGCGCGGCTTTCCTGACTACCGCTACCTGACCACGCCCCACCCGGTCGCGGTGCTGACGCCGGAGGAGGTCCGGCAGCGAGCTCGTGCCCTGCTGCCAGAGGTGGCGTCGCTCCTGGTGGCCCCGGAGGCTCGCAGCGCGGCCTGATGGCGGAGCCCCTCGAGCTGGACCCCGACGCGGCACAACGAGCGATCGAATACTGTTTCGAACAGGGGTGGACGGACGGCCTCCCGGTCGTCCCTGCCTCGCAGCCCTTGGTCGACCGCTTCCTGGCCCAGACCAGCCGTGACCCTCGAGAGGTCATCGGCCGAATGGAGCACCTGGGACGGGAGTGCACCGTCGAGTTGGCGGCGGTCAACGCGGCCATGGCCGGGTGCCTTCCGGAGTACTTTCCGGTGGTCCTCGCCGCCTGGGAGGCGTTGATGCTCGACGGCGCGGCCCGCAGCGGGGCTGGCTGGCAGAGCACCAGTGGGCCGGCCCCGTTCATCGTGATCAACGGCCCGGTACGCTCCCAGTTGGGATTCAACCGTGCCGGTGGCGTCTTCGGCCCTGGCTTCCGTGCCAACGCGACCGTGCCTCGGGCGATCGGCCTCATCGTGCGCAACGCCTTTGGCATCTTGCCTCAGGTGCTGGAGCAGGCCACCCAGGGCATCCCCGGCCGATGGTCGATCTGCATCGCCGAGAACGAGGAGGAGAGCCCTTGGGAGCCACTGGCGGTCGACGGGGGCTTGAGCCCAGGCACCAGTGCCGTCTCGGCGACCCTGATCCGGACCTGCGAGTTCGTGGACAACCGCCACACCCAGGACCCGGAGCAGGTGCTGTGGGACTTCGCCGACACCATCTCCCGCACCGGCTCCTTGATCTTCAAGGAGACGTCCTGCGGCGTCGTCTTCTGCCCCGAGCACGCCCAGATGCTGGCCCGGGCCGGTTACTCCAAAGCCGATGTCAAGCGGTGGCTCCACGAGCACTGCGGTCGGCGGCAGTCGGACCTGTGGCGTGCCGGCAAGGACGCGGTCGATGGCCGAGTGCGTCACGCTGGCGATCGCCAGCCGGTTGGCGAGGAGGACGTCTTCACCCGCATCCTGCCCTCGCCCGAGCATGTCATGATCGCGGTGGCAGGGGCCAGGAACGCGGCGATCTCGATGGTGGTGCGGACGTTCAGCGTCTGGTCGGGCCGGTCGGTCCCGATCCCGCCGCCGCAGGCCGGGGTGTCCTCCTCGGGGACCTCGGCACGCGTGCGGGACGGGGCAGGGGCCGGTGGAGCGTAGACGATCGGTTTGGAGGTGGAGATGGTCGACGAGGAGGGCCTTCGAGCGTTGCGCGAGTCGCTGGAGGCGGATGGCTACCGGATCGAGGTTCGGGAGCACGGTGACCGGGTTGGTGCTCAGATCTCGGCCACGCCCGAAGCCTGCGAGGAGTGCCTGGTGCCGAAGCCGGTGCTGCTGGCCATGCTGGAGCAGGCGTTGCGGGTCCCTGGAGAGGCGATCGACCTCGCCTACCCTGGGGAGCCCGCCCCCTGGGCGGGTGCCTAGGGGTGGTGGGGCAAGCGGGCGGCGCCCCCCCTCCCAGGGAGGGTGACGTCGGCTATCGGCCTGGCCGAGCGGGGAGCGCGTCGAGGCCATGACCGAGACCCGGACGGCCCTGATCACCGGGTGCGGGAAGCGGGACGGCATGGGGCGGGCGATCGCCCGGGCCCTGGCCGCCTCAGGGGTGGCGGTGGTGGTAAGCGACCTCCATCCCACAGGGGTCCTGAACCTGCGTCAGGAGAAGCTCGGCCTCCGGGACGAGTCCTGGCGAGGGTTGGACAGCCTGGTGGAGGAGATCGTCGCCGAAGGCGGTGTGGCCTCGTCGGTTGTGGGCGACATCAGCGACGAGGCCGACGCTCGGCGCATGGTCGAGACCACCGTCGAACGCCACGGCCGGTTGGACATCCTGGTCAACAACGCCGCCGCCCCTCAGGGCCTCGACCGGCGCGACGTTGAGGAGGTGCCGATCGAGGTCTTCGATCGGGTGATCCAGGTCAACCTGCGCGGCACCTTCCTGATGTCACGCTTCGCTGTGCCTCACATGCGTCGCCTGCGGTGGGGCCGCATCGTCAACGTCGCCTCCATGGCCGGTCTGGTGGGGGCGCCGTTCTCCACTGCCTACTCTGCCTCCAAGGCCGGCGTGATCGGGCTCACCCGAGCGTTGGCGATGGACGTGGCGCCATGGGGGATCACGGTCAACGCCGTCTGCCCCGGCCTGGTGGCGACCAGCCGATCCATCCTGAGTCTGGACCCTAACCTCGACCCGAAGGCGGAGATCGAGCGTCGGGCCAGCCGCATCCCGGTGGGCCGTCCCGGCCGTCCTGAGGACGTTGCCGCTGCCGTTGCCTACCTGGCCTCGGACGGCGCCGGCTATGTCACCGGGCAGACCCTCGCGCTCGACGGCGGCGGCATGACGGCCTTTCCGCTGCGCCGGCCCGAGGGCCCCTGAGGAGGTGGATATCGTGCCCGCGAACTCGAGTCACCCTCCCTCCCGGCCGCCGCTGGGGGACATCGGGGAGCAGCCCTCGCTGCACCTCGAACGCCAACCACCGCGTCGGCGTCCGGCCCGCTCCACGTATCGGGAACCGTCACGCGAGATCCCGGTTCGCACCGAGGCTGACGTGGTGGTGGTGGGCGGCGGCCCGGCCGGGACGGCGGCGGCCGTGGCCGCAGCGCGGATGGGAGCCGACGTCCTCTTGATCGAGCGCTATGGGCACCTGGGCGGCCTTGCCACGGGTGGCCTCGTGATCTGGATCGACCGCATGACCGATTGGTCGGGCCGTCAGGTCATTCGGGGGATCGCCGACGATCTGCTCGGGCGCCTGTGGAAAGGGGCCGTCTTCGGTCCCGAGCCCGCCTGCTGGGGTTCGCACGACGAGGCGGAGGTGAGCTACTGGTCGGACCGGGGCGCCGGCTTTCGGGGGACGGTTACATGGTCCCCGACCGTCGACCCCGAGGCGTTGAAGTGCGCCTCGCTCGACCTGGTGGGAGAGTCCGGGGCGCGCTTGCTCCTGCACTCCTGGGTCGCCATGCCCATCGTCGAGGAGGGGGTGGTGCGAGGGGTGGTGGTCGAGAACAAGGAGGGACGTCAGGCCGTCCTGGGTCGCGTGGTGGTGGACGCCTCAGGGGATGGGGACGTCTACGCCCGGGCAGGTGCCGCCTTCGAGACGGATGTGCACCCTGGCTCGATCCACCACTGCATCAACGTCGCCTGGCTCTGGGGTGGTGTGGACATGGATCGCTGGATCCGGTTCAAGCGTGAGGATCCAGAGGGGCTTGCCCAGCTCAGGGCGCGCGCGGTCGAAACCGTGGGGGTCTTCGAGCGGCCTCACGTCAGCTGGCGCAACGACGTCGCGGTGTTCATGGGCCCACGGCTGAGCGGGCTGAGCGGGCTCGATGCTGACGACCTGACCAGGGTCGAGGTGGAGTCCCGCCGCCGCATGCTCCAGCTCCTTGAGCTCTATCGCCGTCATGCCCCCGGCTTCGAGAACGCCTGGGTTCTGGAGACCGCGCCCCAGGTCGGGGTCCGGCACACCCGGCGCCTCGTCGGGGTCCAGCCGATCGTCCGTGACGAGTGGGAGCGAGGGGTGGTCTACGAGGACGAGGTGGGCGTCAGCCCGAGCCTCTCGCCTGCCTTCCCCAGCGTCTCGATCCCGCTTAGGAGCCTCCTGCCCGAGCGACTCGAAGGCCTGCTCGCGGCCGGGCGCACCATCGCCAGCGACGCCCAGTCGCATATCTTCTTGCGCGAGATCCCGCAATGCTGGGTCACCGGCCAGGCGGCCGGGGTGGCGGCGGCGGTGGCCGCAAGCCGGGGCGTGCTCCCGCGTCAGGTGGATGCCCAGGAGGTCCGGGCGGAGCTGCGCCGTCAGGGGGTCTTCCTCCAAGAGGTGCCGGTGCCGACCTGAGAGGAGGCGCGGCGGTGGTCACACCACCTGGGCCACGCCCAGGTAGGCGGTCATCACCTCCGGATCGCTGATCACCCGGTCGGGATCCCCCTCCGCGATCACCTTGCCGAAGTCGAGCACGGTCACGGTGTCGGAGATGGCTTGGATGAACCCCACGTTGTGGGCCACGACCAGGATGCTCAGGCGGTGCTCCTGGCGGAGTCGCTCCAGCAGCTCGGCGATCCGTTGGATCTCCTCGTCCCCGAGTCCCGACGTGGGCTCGTCGAGCATGAGGAGGTGCGCCCCGCCGGCGATGGCTCGGGCCACATCGACCACCTTCTGCTCGCCCAAGCTCAGATCGCCGGCTTGCACGTGCCAACGCTCGGTGGGCAGTCCTACCTGCTCCAGCGCCTCCGACGCCAGGCTGGCGACCACCGCCTGGCGTCGTCGCGATGCCCAGCTCCCGGCCAGGTCACGGAAGAGGCTCCAGCGCTGGCTCCCGTAGAGGCCGAGGGCCACGTTCTCAAGGACGGTGAGATCCGGCACCAGCGAGGGGTTCTGGAAGGTCCGAGAGACGCCGCGAGCGCGGATGACGTGGGCTGGGCTGCGGCTGACGTCGACCTGGTCGACCAGGATCCGTCCCGAGGTGGGGCGGAGCAACCCGCTGGCGCAGTTCAGGAGCGTGGTCTTCCCAGCCCCGTTGGGGCCAACGAGGGCGTGGATGGTGCCAGCTCGGACCCGGAAGCTGACGCCGTCGAGGGCCCGCACGCCCCCGAACGCCATGCTCACGTCCTCCACGGCCAGCACGTGCTCCTGGCTCGGAGGGGTGGGCGTTGGCCGTCGTCGCTCCGTCCCCACGGGATCGATGGATCCTCTCTCGAGCCTCTCCCCGGCGAGGATGGAGCGACGCTGGAGCCAGCTTGGGAGGATGGGGAG
>Ga0209061_1000837_pt1 | contig 63839 bp, 52 predicted proteins | sample Coa_R1_10_FD_187157 | JGI IMG/M metagenome (GOLD analysis project Ga0209061, IMG submission 187157) | Surface soil microbial communities from Centralia Pennsylvania, which are recovering from an underground coalmine fire - Coalmine... | ecosystem: Environmental > Terrestrial > Soil >... | reverse complement strand
CTGGCTCGAGGTCCTCTGGCACTGCCTGCGCCTCGGCGTCCGCTACGACGAGGCCATCCACGCAGCGAACCGCGCCCGCGCCCGCGCCCGAAAGGAGGCTGCCTGAGGTTGACAGAGGGTGTCTCACAGGTACTCCTCGAGGGAGCGGGCGCCGAGCAGCCGTGCGTAGGCGAAGATCCCGATCAGCGCGATCGCCAGCAGGATCGCCGAGAGAGCCGAGCCGCTCGGGTAGTTCAGGTACTGCAGGAAGGAGTTCTGGATAACGGTGCCGATCATCGTGTTGCTGGTGCCGCCGAGGATCTGCTGGTTGACGTAGTCGCCGAGAGCCGGGATGAACGTCAGCAGGAACGCCGCGAACAGGCCGGGGACCGCCAGCGGCAGGATCACCCTGCCGAACGCGGCCCGGCGCGTCGCGTACAGGTCGTAGGCGGCCTCCAGGACGCGCCTGTCGATCCGCTCGAGCGCCACGTACAGCGGCAGCGCGGTGAATGGCAGGTAGTTGTAGGCCAGGCCGGCCACCACGGCGTACCCCGTGGCCAGCACGTGGAAGCTCTGCGGCAGCACTCCCGCGTGCTTCAGCCCGCCGAGTATCACGCCCTGGTCGGAGAGGATGAACTCCCACACCACCGTGCGGATCACGAACGAGACGAAGAACGGCACCAGCAGCATCAGCAGGAAGAAGTTCTTCCACCGCCCGCCGCGGAAGGCGATCCAGTAGGCGATCGGGAACGAGACGATGATGTCGATGATCGCCGCGGCGCCCGCATAGTAGATGCTCAGCAGGAACTGGCTGTGGTAGAGGCTGAGCTGCTGGCCGAACTCGCCCCAGTGCCAGGTCATCACGCAGGCACCGGTCCCGCTGTTGCAGGTCTGAAGCGACAGCGACAGCATCACGACCAGCGGGATCAGGAACAGGATCAGCAGCCACAGGCCGGCGGGCAGGCTCAGCAGGTAGGGTGCCAGGAACTTGCCCGGGCGGGCTCGCCGCCTGCCCGCCGACGCCGCGGCCGGCGCTATGCCCCCTGGGTGATCGGCAAGAACAGGTTGTTCCATGCGGTGAGCTCTTCCTGGCTCTTGTACTGGTAGTAGTTCCGGGACAGCCTGACGTACTCGGCGTTCGGGAACACGGTCGGCGCGTCGGCCGTCACCGAGGTGGGCAGGCCGATCTCCGGCTTGAGCTCCTTGAGCGCCTGCGCGGCCCAGCCCGTCGGGTGCAGCAGGACCTGCTTGGCCGCTGGAACCGGGCACACATAGTCGTTGTAGTACTCCACGACCGCCTGGACCTGAGGGTCGTAGAAGTAGTCCATCAGCGTCATCGCGTCCTTGGGGTTCTGCGAGTACATCGGGATGCACATGTTGTCGGTCCAGAACATCCCGCCCTCGCTCGGGATGAGCAGCTTCAGGTCCCGGTACTTGCTGTTGAGGTCGGCCTGGAAGATGTCGCCCGACCAGGCCTGGGAGACTACGATGTCGCCGTTCTTCAGGTGATCGATGTAGCTCTGGTCGTAGTACGCGCGCGGGATGCCCTCGCTCTTCTGCTTCTGCAGCAGCTTGGCCGCCTTAGCCCAGTCCGACTCGGTGGAGGTGGCTGGCTCGATGCCGAGCGCTAGCAGGCCGACGCTGCCCAGCTCCTGCGGGTCGTTCATCATGCCGACCCGGCCCGCGTACTTCTTGCTGAACAGGATGCCGACCGAGTCGCCGGGGTTCTTGACGACCGAGGAGTTGTAGCCGATCGCGGTCCAGCCGGACTGCCAGGCCATCGTGTACTTGTTGCCAGGATCCCAGGACGGGTTCTTCACCAGCGGCCCGGCATACTTGTTGAAGTTGGTCATCATCGACCGGTCCAGCGGCGTTAGCCAGCCGAAGTCGATCAGGTAGCCGAGCGGCGGGCTGCTGTTGGTCATCACGATCAGGTCGTAGCCGGTGTACTGCTTGGCCTGCAGCGATGGCCGGATCTTGGCATAGAACGGGATGTTGTCGTTGATCGGCTCGGTGTAATTGACGGTGATCCCGGTGACCTGGGTGAAGTGCTCCAGCGAGGGGTGCTTGCCGTTGAGGACGTCGATGTAGTACGGCCAGTTGGCAAAGTTCACCGTGTGATGCAGTCGCTGCTTCGACCACCATGCCGCAGTGCCGATGCCCTCCTTGGTCGGCGCGGCGGCCGAGCCGGTGGGCGCACCCTTGACACCACAGGCGGCCAGGAAGGCCGACAGGCCGAGCGCGCCCGCGCCAGCTCCCGCGCCCGTCAGTAGCTGCCGGCGGGAGATCGGTCCCTGTAGCATGCGCCGCGACCTGGACATCCGTGGCTGGGTGAGCCCGCGCCAGACGGAAGGATCCATGGCGGGGTCCTCAGGATCGTTCATGTCGTACTCCTCTAGCCTGTCCTGCCGGCTGCCTGCAGACTCAACCTGCTATCCGATCGGATAGGAGTGCTGGGGGTCCCATGACAGCCAGACGCTGTCACCGCGAGCGGCGCTGGTGGCCGCTGCCGCCGAGTTCTGCTGGAAGACCACCATGTCGGCGCCGGTGGTGGTGATCACCGAAAAATTGGTCGAGGTGCCCAGGTAGACCACCTCGGTGACGGTACCGCGGAGGGCGCAGGCCGCCCGGCCATCCGCCGGCCCGGCGACCCCGGGGCGGCTGACCGACAGCTCGATCTTCTCCGGCCGGACGGTGAGCTCGACCTCCTCCCCGGCCGCCAGGGGGCGGTCACGGACAGGGACCACGATTCGCTCATCGGCGCTGACCTCGATCACCGCGTTCCCCTCCACGACCCGGCTGACCGTCCCGGACAGCAGGTTCGAGGTGCCGATGAAGCCGGCGACGAACCGGGTCGCCGGGTGCTCGTAGATCTCCCGCGGCCCGCCAAGCTGCTCGATCACCCCGTCGTTCATCACCGCGATCCGGTCGCTCATCGTCAGCGCCTCGCCCTGGTCGTGGGTCACGTACACGAACGTGATCCCGACCTCCCGCTGGATGCGCTTCAGCTCCACCTGCATGGCCTGGCGCAGCTTCAGGTCGAGTGCCCCCAGCGGCTCATCCAGCAGCAGCGCCTTCGGATGGTTCACCAGCGCCCGGGCCAGCGCCACCCGCTGCTGCTGGCCACCCGACAGTTCCCGCGGCCGCCGCTTCTCCCGCCCTGCCAGGTCCACGATCTCCAGCATCTGGCTCACCCGCCGGGAGATCTCCGCCCGCGGCACTTTCCTGCGGCGCAGCCCGAACGCGACGTTCTCCGCCACGGTCATGTGCGGGAACAGCGCATAGGACTGGAACACCATGTTCACGTCCCGCTTGTTCGGCGGCAGCGCGGTCACGTCGCGGCCCTCCAGCCGGACCACCCCCGCAGTCGGCTCCTCGAACCCCGCGATCACCCGCATCGTGGTGGTCTTCCCGCACCCGGAAGGACCCAGCATCGAGAAAAACTCACCCTGTGCGATCACGAGGTCTATCCCCGCCACCGCAGTCACCGTCTCGTCCCCGGAGTGGAACTCCTTCACCACCCCGTGCAGCTCGATCGCCGGATCCGCCACGGATCCCAGGCCCGCTGCCGCCTGCACCTGCGTCTCGGTCATCAGCGCTGCTGTCCCCGGCATCGATCGTTCGGTATAACGACGTAAAGTACCTCACTGACGCGTGATACCGTTGCCGACCCAGCAGAACTCCACTGAATCTGCACGCGGCGAGGGATTCCGGCCACTGCGGCGGCCAGGCCGCGCACCGGCTCACTCACCCAGGTAGCTCATCACGTGCTTGATCCGCGTGTAGTCCTCGAAGCCGTAGACCGACAGGTCCTTGCCGTATCCGGAGTGCTTGAACCCGCCATGCGGCATCTCCGACACGAACGGGATATGAGTGTTGATCCACACGCAGCCGAAGTCGAGCCGCCGCGCCATCCGCATCGCCCTGCCGTGGTCGCGCGTCCAGACGCTCGCCGCCAGGCCGTACCTGACGTCGTTCGCCCACCGCAGCGCCTCGTCCTCGGACATGAACCGCTGCACCGTGATGACCGGGCCGAAGATCTCGTCCTGGATCATCTCGTCGTCCTGGCGCAGGCCGGCCACGACGGTCGGCTCAAAGCAGAAGCCGCGCGCTCCGGTGCGGTGGCCGCCGGTGACAACCTCGGCGTGGCCGGGCCGGCGCTCCAGGAACCCCTCGACCCGGGCGAGCTGCGCGGGGTTGTTCAGCGGCCCGTAGTCGGCATCCGGGACGTCAAGGCCGCCAACCGTGAGGCCGGCGGCCCGCTGCGCCAGCGCGGCGGTCAGGTCCTCGCTGATGGCCGGGCCCGCCAGCACCCGGGTCGCCGCCGTGCAGTCCTGCCCGGCGTTGTAGTAGCCCGCCTCCGCGATCGTCTGGGCGGCCCGCTCGAGGTCGGCGTCGTCGAACACCACCACCGGCGCCTTGCCGCCGAGCTCGAGGTGCACCCGCTTCAGCCCGTCCGCTGCCGACCTGGCCACCTCCATCCCGGCCCGTACCGAGCCGGTGATCGACACCATCTGCGGGATCTCGTGAGCGACCAGCGCCCGCCCGGTGTCGCGGTCGCCGCAGATGACGTTGAGCACGCCGGGCGGCAGGAACTCGGCCGCGATCTCGGCCAGCAGCAGCGTCGAGACCGGCGTGGTATCGGATGGCTTGAGGACGACCGTGTTGCCTGCCGCGAGGGCGGGGGCGAACTTCCAGACCGCCATCATCATCGGGTAGTTCCACGGGGTCACCTGCGCGCAGACCCCGACCGGCTCCCGGCGGATCATCGACGTGTGACCTGCCAGGTACTCTCCCGCGGACCGGCCGTCCAGGACCCGGGCCGCGCCGGCGAAGAACCTCAGCTCGTCGGCGAGCGGCGGCACCTCATCGGTCCTGGTCATGCCGACCGGCTTGCCGGTGTTCCGGGACTCCGCGGCAACCAGGTCCTCGGCCCGGTCCTCGATCGCGCCGGCGAGCCTCAGCAGGGCCAGCGACCGCTCGGCCGGGGTCGTATCGCGCCAGGCCTCGAAGGCCGTCGCGGCGGCCCGGAGCGCCGCGTCGACGTCCGCAGCGGAGGACACCGGGGCGAGCGCATATGCCTCGCCGGTACTGGGGTCGACCACCTCACTGGTCCGGCCGTCCCTGGCCGGAACGTACTCGCCGCCCACGAAGTTGCTGAGCTGCTGCAATCCGGACGTCGCCGGCGCGCTCGCCGTCATCTGCCGCCTCCCGCTATCTCCCGCATCCCGCTATCTCCCGCATCCCGCTATCTCCCGCAACCTGCCGCTCGCCCGCCGCCTGCCGCCCGCCCGCCGCCTGCCGCGCCCGCCGCCCTCCCGCGACCGGGGTGAGAATGGGCGTGTGGTCGTGTCGCGCTACCACGGCTGGCACCTCCCCGGGGCCGGGCGCCGCTGGCGAGCAGGTTACGACCCTGGCAGAAACACGGCAAGGTCACAAGTGATTACGTCGCCAGTGCGACTATTTACTTCGGAATTAGTTGACATCTTCCCCGAACATGGCACGATTGCAAGGCGAGGAGGCTCTGCGCATGGCTCACACGCCGGCTAGTCAGCGGGCTGCCCAGCGGGATGCCCGCAACGGGCGCAATGAGCGCAATGGGCGGAACGGGCGCGACGGGCGGAACGGGCGCGACGGGCGCGACGCTGGCGGCCAGACCGGCCGGATCTGGCTGGATGACATATCCAAGCAGATCATTGAGCAGCTGCAGCAGGATGGCAGGCGGTCGTATGCGGCGATCGGCAAGGCCGTCGGCCTGTCCGAGGCCGCGGTACGCCAGCGAGTGCAACGGCTGCTGGAGTCCGGCGCCATGCAGATAGTCGCGGTGACCGACCCGATGACCCTGGGCTTCCCCCGCCAGGCAATGATCGGCATCCGGTGCAACGGGCAGCTTGAGCAGGTGGCCGATGAGCTCGCGAAGATGGAGGAGATCGACTATGTAGTGATCACTGCCGGCTCCTTTGACCTGCTGATCGAGCTGGTCTGCGAGGATGATGACCAGCTGCTGGAGATCCTGGGGCGGATCCGCGCCCTGCCGAGCGTGACGACGACCGAGACCTTCGTGTACCTGAGGCTCCGCAAGCAGACCTACAGCTGGGGGACCAGATGACTTCACATGACAGCCACGAGACGACAGCTCAGACGAGCCAGCAGGCGGCGGCGGAGCAGCAGGCGACGGCCAAGCGGAACCTGTGGCTGCACTTCACCCGGATGTCGTCGTATGCCCACGCCGATGTGCCGGTAATCGTCCGCGGGTCCGGACCCTACGTATTCGACCAGCATGGCAAGCGCTACCTGGACGGGCTGTCCGGCCTGTTCGTGAGCCAGATCGGGCACGGCCGCCGCGAGGTTGCCGAGGCGGCTGCGCGGCAGGCCAGCGAGCTCGCCTACTTCCCGCTCTGGTCCTACGCCCACCCGCGGGCGATCGAGCTGGCCGGGCGGCTGGCCGAGATGGCGCCCGGTGACCTGAACCGGGTCTTCTTCACCACCAGCGGGTCCGAGGCCGTCGAGTCGGCCTGGAAGATGGCCAAGCAGTACTTCAAGCTGATCGGCCAGCCAGGCCGGTACAAGGTGATCAGCAGGGACATCGCCTACCACGGGACGTCGATGGGAGCGCTGGCGGTAACAGGGCTCGCGGACATCAAGGCCCCGTTTGAGCCGCTGCCGCCAGGCGGCGTGCGGGTGCCGAACACGAACTTCTACCGCGCGCCGTCGTTCGTGGCCCACGACCTGATGGCGTTCGGGCAGTGGGCGGCTGACGAGATCGAGCGGGCGATCCTGCGCGAGGGCCCGGAGTCGGTCGCGGCCGTGTACCTGGAGCCGGTGCAGAACTCGGGGGGCTGCTTCCCGCCGCCGCCCGGCTATTTCCAGCGGGTGCGGGAGATCTGCGACCGGTATGGCGTCCTGCTCGTGTCCGATGAGGTTATCTGCGCGTTTGGCCGGCTCGGCTACTACTTCGGCTCGCAGCGCTATGGCTACCAGCCAGACGTGATCACCTTTGCGAAGGGGATCACCTCCGGCTATGCACCGCTCGGCGGCATGCTGGTGCGCGACGAGCTGATGCAGCCATTCACCGAGGGAACCGCCACGTTCCTGCACGGCGTCACGTTCGCCGGGCACCCGGTCTCGTGCGCGGTAGCGCTGGCGAACCTGGATGTCTTCGAGAAGGAGGACCTGCTCGGGAACGTCAGGTCACATGAGGCGGCATTCCGCTCGGCGCTGGAGAGGCTGAACGACCTGCCGATCGTGGGCGACGTCCGCGGCGACGGCTACTTCTATGGCATCGAGCTGGTCAAGGACAAGTCGACCAGGGAGACTTTCACTGACGAGGAGTCTGAGCGGCTGCTGCGCGGGTTCCTGTCCCCCGCCCTCTTCAACGCGGGCCTGGTCTGCCGCGCCGATGATCGCGGAGACCCGGTCATCCAGCTGTCCCCGCCGCTCACCTGCGGGCCCGAGCACTTCGAGGAAATGGAGCAGATCCTGCGGGACGTGCTCAGCCAGGCCTGGACGAGGATCTGACGCTACCCGAACTGTTACGCATTCGTTACTGCCCGGACGGTGTCCGGAAGGCTCGCTGAGCATGTCTTAAGTGGTGACATGCCGGCGCGGTGCGCGCCGGGTGCAGGCACGTTGCCCGCGGGAGGGACCATGATCAGCGGTCAGCCGGACTGGAGCGCGCTATCCAGCCAGAACGAGCGCCTTGTGGACACGACGGACGAGCTGGCGGGCCGGCACACAGGCGATCACGGCACCCCGGGCCCGGGCGGCGCGGAACCGGCAGGCTCTGTTAGCTCTTCTGGCGAGGCGGGCAGCCTGCCGCAGGCTCGCCCGGGAGTGCCGGGGCGGATGCTGCATCTGCGCAGGAGGCGCGGGCCCATGCACCGCCACCACGGCCTGCGCGGCTCGGCTGCGTAGCGGCCCGCCGCCGCGCCGGGCCCGCCCCCGGGCCGCCCCGGGCTGGCTAGCCGTGCTTAGCGCGGCTCGTCGCCTGCCGCCAGCCGCGCGAGCCGCTGCGCTGCCCCGGCAACCGGCACGCGCTCCTTCTCGCCGGTCTTCCGGCTGACGATCTCGACCACGCCTTCCCTCAGGTCGCGGGTGCCGACGCTGACCCGCCACGGGATGCCGGTCAGCTCCGCGTCGCGGAACTTGACCCCTGGCCGCTCGTCCCTGTCGTCGATGATCGCGTCGACACCAGCTTCCCGCAGCGCATCGTAGATGAACTCGGCGGCCCGCCGTGCCTCCTCGTCTTGGGGAGCCAGCGCCACCACGGCGACCTCGGCCGGCGCAACCTGCACTGGCCAGGTCAGGCCGGCGTCGTCGTGATGCACCTCGGCGATGGCGGCCATTGCCCGCTCCACGCCGATCCCGTAGCACCCCATCACGGGGACGACCGGCTCGCCGTCCGGGCCGGAGACGGAAATCCCGAACGCCTCGGTGTACTTGCGGCCGAGCTTGAAGATATGGCCGACCTCGATCGCCTTGATGACCTCCAGCGCATTCCCGCACCTCGGGCAGGGCTCGCCAGCGGCTACCTCGCGGAGATCGGCCCAGCGGGTCACCCGGATATCCCGGCTGACGTCCACCCCGGTCAGGTGCACGCCGTCGGTGTTAGCTCCGGTCGTCATGTCCCGGCGGCCCTGCAGCGCGAGGTCGGCGATGACCGGCAGGTCTGTCACGCCGACCGCGCCGAGGCTTCCCGGCGAGGCGCCGAGTGCCTCCCTGATCTCGTCTGGATGGGCAGGCCGGATATCGCCGGTGCCCATGGCGTCGGCGAGCTTCTGATCCGCCAGGGGGTGGTCGCCGCGCAGCAGCACCAGCGTGAGCTGGCCGTCGATGACCTGCACCAGAGTCTTGACCTGCCGGTCTGCCGGGATCTTGTACTGCTGGACGAGGTCCTCGATGGTTGTCACGCCCGGGGTGTCGATGCGCTCAGGCTGGTCAGGGCCCGGCTGGTCGGCGATGGGCGCGAGCGCCGACGTGGCCTTCTCCACGTTGGCGGCGTAGCCGCAGTTCCCGCACCGTGCGATGCGATCTTCTCCGGCCTCGGACGGGCAGACGAACTCTATGGAGTCGCTCCCGCCCATGGTGCCGCTTGACGCCTCGACGGCGATGGCCGGAATCCCGAGCCTTGCGAAGATCCGCTCATAGGCGCCGCGATGTGCCTGGAACGAGGCGTCCAGCCCGGCCTCGTCGAGGTCGAAGCTGTAGGAGTCCTTCATCGTGAACTCCCGGACCCGCAGCAGCCCGCTCTTGGGCCGCGCCTCGTCGCGGAACTTGGCCTGGAACTGATACCAGCTCTGCGGAAGCTGCCGGTACGAGAACAGCTCCTGGGCCAGCGTGGTCATGGCCTCCTCGTGGGTCACCGCGAGGACGAAGTCGCCGCCGCGGTGATCGCTGAGCCGGAACAGGACCTCGGCCATCGAGTCGATCCGCCCGCTCTGCTCCCAGAGCTGGGCCGGGTGCATGGCCGGGAGCAGGAACTCCTGTGCGCCGATCCGGTTCATCTCCTCCCGGATCACGTCCATGACCTTGGCGCGGACCCGGACGCCGAGCGGCAGCAGCGAGTAATGGCCGGCCATCAGCTGGCGCATGAACCCGCCGCGCAGCAGCAGCCGATGGCTTGCCGCGTCGGCGTCGGCAGGGTCCTGCCGCAATGTCGGGATGTGCATCTGGGACCAGCGCATGCCTGTCTGCCTCAGCTCTGCCAGTGGGTTCTCCAGGAGTGCACATTCTACGGGGAGGCCAGAACCCGGTCCCGCGATTAATCCGGCATCGCGGGCGGGCCTCCCGGGGCCGGCGGCCCGGCAGGAGGCCGTTCCGTGACCCGCCAGCCTGGCGCGGGCCAGGCGGGCAGGGCGGCGGCGGGGAGTTTTGGGTGATTCGGATAGGGGCAATGACGTGACATGCCGACGAACAGGTCAGCTCGCCGGATGCTTGCGCTGAGGCTCGGCATCGCCGCGACATTCGACCTGACCGGCGCCGTTATATATCGGGCACTTCGGTCGAACCTGCCGCCGTCGCCGCCACAGGAGGCTGATCCGTTCCGGTCGGCGATGGCCACGATCCTCGCGGCTCACCGCGAGGCCGTCATGGGCGTCCGGGACGACGGCCGGGTCCTGGCCCCGGGCGTCCGAGATAGCTGCGGCGACATCTGACTGCGTGACCTGCGTGCCAGGCGACGACCGCGTTTCGGGAACCGGGCGGCAGTCAGGCCCGGCCGATGGCCTGCCGCGCCTGCCCGTCCAGCCGGCTCCGGCACCTGCCGGTCCTCCCGCCACCCCCGTCGCGCCGCCCGCTGACCCGGCAGGCTCCCCTCCCGGCGCTCTCGACCAGCAGGCCATCGACCAGGTGGCGGACGCTGTCATGGCCCGGCTGCGCGAGCGCAGGGACACCGAGCGGGACACCACCGCCGAGATGCCGTCGGTTGACCAGGCCATCGCGCTGCGCGAGCAGGCGCCCGAACTGTATGACCTGTGGCTCAGGATCGCCAAGGACAAGGCCGCTACCAGCAGCTTCGTGGAACGCGCCCCGTATGAGGTGCCGGAGCGGCTAGCGCACAGCGGACGGCCGCGGGCGCTCGGCGCGCTCATTGTCGTGCTGGCATTCTGCGGCTACCTGGCCTGGCTCGGCGGCCCGGGGCCCTACATCGCGGGCCTGATCGCCGTGCTCGACCTGGGCGTGATGTTCGGGATCTTCTTCGGGCTCAGGCCGGACCGGCTGTCCGAGGACGTGGCAGGCAGCCGCCGGGCGCGGCGCGCGAAGAGCTGAGCCGGGCGGGCCGCCGCCATGATGCGCGCGGGCCGCGCCGCCACGCCGCCGCGCGCGGACCGGGCCGCCACGTGCTACAAATCTGTCATGTTGCCAAGCCGTCCTGTAGATCCTGGTCCCGCGCTGACCAGGAGACGCGAGCTCGGCGGACGGAGTGCGCGCTCGCTGCTCATGACGATCCTCGGCGAGTTCGTGCTGCCCGCGGACAGCCCCGCCCAGACCACGGCGCTGGTCCGGGCGCTGGCCATGCACGGCGTCGCCGAGAAGTCGGCCCGGCAGGCGCTCGCCAGGACGGCCGCCGAGGGCTGGCTGACCCCGCTGCGCGAGGGCCGGCGGGTGCGGTGGGCGCTGACGGCGCGCGGCAGGACGCTGCTCACCGAGGGCGCCAGCCGCATCTACTCCTTCGGCAGGCGGCACCGGCACTGGCAGCACACCTGGCTGCTGGTGCTGGTCACGGTCCCGGAGCCGAGGCGTGACCTGCGCCACCGGCTGAGGACCCGGATGACCTGGGCCGGCTTTGGCAGCCTGGCCCCCGGAGTGTGGGTGTCGCCGGACGTCGGGCGCGAGGCGGAGGCCGCGACCATCCTGGCCGACCTCGGCCTGGCAGCGGAGGCCGTCTCGTTCACCGCCAGCGGCGGGACGATCGGCTCGGCCTCATCGGTCGCCGCTCAGGCCTGGGACATGAGCGCGGTCGCCAAGAGCTACCAGGCCTTCCTCGACGAGTTCGGCCCGCTCCAGCCGGCCACCGGGGACGACACGCTGGTGGCGCAGACCAGGCTGGTGCACGAGTGGCGGCGGTTCCCGTTCCTCGACCCGCAGCTTCCGGCCGAGCTGCTGCCCGGCGACTGGACCGGCGCGGCAGCCGCGCGGCTGTTCCACCGCCGCCATGCCGAGTGGACGCCGGGGGCGCAGCGGCGCTGGGCCGCGCTAGCGGCGGAGGAGGAATCCGGGGGCTAAGAATCTACACTCGGTCGATACCTTGACAATAGTTATGTAGAACGTGAGGATGAGGCGATGGAGGAGACCGGGGAGCGGGCTGGCGGCGTGACCCAGCCCGGAAGCAGCACGGCCACCCCCGAGCCGGAGGTTTCCTTCGACACCGCCCCGGACCGTTACAGGCACTGGCGGCTGTCGGTGGACGGCGCGATCGCGACGCTCATCCTGGACGTGGCCGAGGACGGCGGCCTGGTGCCCGGGTACGAGCTCAAGGCGAACAGCTACGACCTCGGCGTGGACATCGAGTTGCACGATGCCGTCCAGCGGCTCCGCTTCGAGTACCCGGCGGTCCGTGCGGTGGTCGTGACCAGCGGAAAAGACCGGATGTTCTGCGCAGGGGCGAACATCAGGATGCTGGCCGCCTCCTCGCACCGGTGGAAGGTGAACTTCTGCAAGTTCACCAACGAGACCCGGGCGGAGATCGAGGACGCCACCGAGTGCTCCGGCCAGACCTACATCGCCGCCCTGAACGGAACGGCGGCTGGCGGCGGCTACGAGCTGGCGCTGGCCTGCGACCAGATCGTGCTGGTAGACGACGGCTCGTCCGCGGTCGCGCTGCCGGAGGTGCCGCTGCTCGGCGTGCTGCCGGGGACCGGCGGGCTGACCCGGCTGACCGACAAGCGGGGCGTGCGCCGGGACCTGGCGGACGTCTTCGCGACCACCGCAGAGGGGGTCAGGGGCGAGCGGGCGGTTGCCTGGCGGCTGGCCGACGAGACGGTCAGGGCCAGCGACTTCGCCGCGGCGGTCGAGCACCGGGCACGTAAGGCCGCTGCCCGCTCGCCGCGGGCCGCGGCACCAGCCGACAAGGGGGTCGCGCTCACCCCGCTGCGCCGGGCCGAGCGCGGCGACGTGACCCGGTACGAGCACGTCACCGTCGAGCGCGACCGGGCCGCGGGCACCGCCGCGATCACGATAAGCGGCCCGGCGGCCCCGCCAGCCTCGCTGCGGGAACTGCACGAGGCGGGCGCCGCCGCCTGGCCGCTGGCCGCGGTCAGGGAGCTCGACGACGCGATCCTGCGGCTGCGGAGCAACGAGCCGGACCTGGGCTGCTGGCTGATCAGGACCGAGGGCGACCTCGCGGCGGCAGCGGCGACCAGCGCGCTGCTGATCCAGCACTCCGGGGACTGGCTGGTGAACGAGATCATCCAGTTCTGGAAGCGGACGCTGTGGCGGGCCGACGCCACGTCGCGGTCCCTGATCGCGCTGATCGAGCCGGGTAGCTGCTTCACCGGCCCGCTGCTCGACCTGGCCTTCGCCGCCGACCGCCAGTACATGCTCGACGGCGTCTTCGCGGACGCCGACGACCCGAAGCCGCCCGCGGCGATCAGGCTCGACGAGTTCAGCACCGGCCTGCTGCCCGCCATCAGCGGCCAGACCCGGCTGGCCATCAGGTTCACCGGCCAGCCGGCCGGGCGCGAGGCCGCCGAGGCAGCCGCCGGCAAGGACCAGCAGGCCGCGGAGGCCGCGAGCCTCGGCCTGGTCACCGCCACGCCGGACGACCTGGACTGGGAGGACGAGATCCGGCTCGCGGTGGCCGAGCGGGCCAGCTTCTCCCCCGACGCGCTCACCGGGCTGGAGGCGAACCTGCGCTTCGCCGGCCCTGAGACATACCGGACGAAGATCCTCGGCCGTCTCTCTGCCTGGCAGAACTGGGTCTTCCAGCGGCCCAACGCGGCCGGCCCGGACGGCGCGCTGCGCAGGTACGGCACCGGGCTGCGCGCCGACTACGACAGGAAGCGGGTGTAAGGACATGAGCCAGACAAGCAGCCGGCCGGCCGCCGGCGGCCCGGCGCCCGCTCCGGGCGCCGCGGACATCGACTTCGTCGGCATGCCGCCGGCCCCGGACGGCCCGGTCAGCGTGATCGACTACTCGGAGCGGATCCCGAACAACGTGAGCCTCGCGACCGACCGGCGGCTGCAGCGCGCGCTCGAGTCGTGGCAGCCGAAGTTCCTGGACTGGTGGAAGCTGCTCGGCCCGTCGGTGCCGACGCGGGATGTCTACCTGCGCACCGCCACCGCGATCGGCCGCGACGGCTGGGCGAACTGGGCGCGGGTGCCGATGGAGGCCTACCGGTGGGGCATCTTCCTGTCCGAGCGGGACCCCGGGCAGAAGATCCACTTCGGCCGGCACATGGGAGAGCCCGCCTGGCAGCAGGTGCCCGGGGAGTACCGGGCAGACCTGCGGCGGCTGATCGTGATCCAGGGCGACACCGAGCCGGCGTCGGTGGAGCAGCAGCGCCATCTCGGCCGCACCGCGCCGAGCCTGTACGACATGCGCAACCTGTTCCAGGTGAACGTCGAGGAGGGCAGGCACCTGTGGGCGATGGTGTACCTGCTGCACGCCTACTTCGGCCGGGACGGCCGGGAGGAGGCCGAGGACCTGCTCCGCCGCAACTCCGGCGACCTGGACAAGCCCCGCATCCTGGGTGCCTTCAACGAGGAGACCAGCGACTGGCTCGCGTTCTTCATGTTCACGTTCTTCACCGACAGGGACGGCAAGTACCAGCTCGGCACGCTCAAGGAGAGCGGCTTTGACCCGCTCGCCCGGACCTGCGAGTTCATGCTCCGCGAGGAGGCCCACCACATGTTCGTCGGCACCACCGGGGTGCAGCGGACGGTGGAGCGCACGGCGAAGCTGATGGCCGCTCACCCCGGCAGGGACCTGTTCGAGCTGGGCGCGATCCCGCTTGAGGTGATCCAGAAGTACCTCAACTTCCACTACGCGGTGTCGCTGGACCTGTTCGGCTCGGAGACCTCGTCGAACGTGGCCGGGTACTACACCGCCGGGCTCAAGGGCCGGTGGATGGAGACCAGGCGCGACGACGATCACCAGCTCACCGATGCGACCATGGACGTTCCGGCCGTGGCGGACGGCGTGATCACCACGCGCACCGTGCCCATGCTCACCGCGCTCAACTACGACCTGCGCCGGCAGTACTCCGAGGACTGCGCGCGCGGGGTGCGCCGGTGGAACCGCGAGCTGGAGCGGGCGGGCCTGGAGCAGCGGCTCACGCTGCCGCACGAGGGCTTCAACCGCAAGGTCGGGGTCTTCGCGGGCCAGCACATCAGCCCCGAGGGCGAGCTGCTCGGCGAGGCGGAGTGGCAGCGGCGCAGCGCGGACTGGCTGCCGGCCGCCGAGGACCGGGAGCGGGTGGCGGCGCTGATGCAGCCGCACTACGAGCCGGGCGACTTCGCCGGCTGGATCGCCCCTCCCGATGTGGGCATCAACGACCTGCCGGTCGAGTACGACTACGTACGATTCTGACGTGCTGGACGGACGGCTGCTGGTTGACGCGCACGTGCATGTGGCGCGGCTGCCCACGCTCTCGGCGGACTGGCAGGACTGGTTTGCCAGCTTCGGCGACCCGGACAGCGTCAGGCCGCTGTTCGACGCGGGCGGCGTGCCGGTCCCGGAGAAGATCGACGCGCATTTCGCCGCTCAGGGCGCCGACCACGTGCTGGTCTTCAGCGAGTACAGCCCCAAGACGACCGGGATCCAGCCGATCGAGGATGTGCTGCCGCTGGTCGCAAGGAACCCGGCCAGGTTCCGGCCGGTCGCGAACATCAACCCGCACCTGCACTACCCGCCCGCCCGCGAGCTTGAGCGCCAGGTCTCGCTCGGCGCGGTAGCGCTGAAGGTGCACCCGGTGCATGCCGGGTTTCCCGCCAACGACCGGATGATGTACCCGGCCTATGCCAGGGCGGAAGAACGAGGCCTCCCGGTGATCGTGCACTGCGGCACCTCCACCTTCGGCGGCTCCGTCAACGCCTACGCCGACCCGGCCCTGCTCGACGACGTGCTGCGCGACTTCCCCGGCCTTAGCGTCGTGCTCGCGCACGGCGGCCGCGGCTGGTGGTACGGCCAGGCGGCGTTCCTTGCGCTGATGAGCCCGCGGGTGTGGCTGGAGGTCTCCGGGCTGCCGCCGCAGCGCCTCCCGGACTACTACGGCCGGTCGCTGCGCCGGCTCGCGGACAAGATGATCTTCGGGACGGACTGGCCCGGAGTGCCGGGCGTGGAGCGCAACGCCCGCGCGCTGGAGAAGGTGCTGCTGGAGGCGGGCTGCACCGCGGAGCAGGTCGCTGGCGCGCTCGGGGCCAACGCGGCCCGCCTGTTCCGCCTCTAGCCGCCCCCACCGCCTGGCCGCCCCGGCTGGCGGCGGCCGTCGCCTCACCCCTCGCCGTCATAGGCCGCGCGGTAGCCGCGGCGGCGGGCCTCGGCGACCACCTCGGCCAGTTCCGCCCCGGTCAGGACGCGCGGCCCCGGACGGGTGCCCGAGGGCGCCGCCTGCCCGGCCGGATAGGCCAGCGCCAGCCGGAACACCCGGGCGAGCCACTCCAGCAGCAGGGCCCGCTCATAGGCCTCGGCCAGCGTCGTCCCGCAGGCGATCGCGCCGTGGTTGGCCAGGATCGCGGCCCGGCGCCCGGCCAGGGCGGCGACGGCCGCGCTGGCCAGCTCCGCGGACCCGAACCTGGCATACGGCGCCACCCGGACCGGCCCGCCCAGCGCCGCGATCGCGTAGTGCACCGCCGGCAGCTCGTCGCAGGTCGCCGACAGCGCGATGACCTCGGGCGAGTGAGTGTGCACGATCGCCTGCGCGCTGGTCCCGGCGTAGACCGCGAGGTGCATGGGCAGCTCGGAAGACGGCTCCGGGCCGCCCGCTGCCGCCCGGCCGGCCGCCGCGCCGACCGCGACGATCTGCGCCGGAAGCATCTCCCTGTAGGGAACGGCGCTCGGCGTGATCAGGATCTGCCCGCCGGACCGCACGCTCAGGTTGCCTGCGCTCCCGATGGCCAGCCCGTCGTCGAGCAGGCGGCGGCCGTAGCGGACGAGCTCCTCGCGGGGATCGGGTTCGGTCATGGCCCCAGGATCCCATTGAACGCTCGCGGGCCGGCGTTTTATGTTGATCTTACCGATCTGCCCGGCGCGAGCCGCGATGCGCGCGAGCGCCAGCGAGAGGAGCGTGGCGATGTCATGGGTCGGGGTTGCCGCGGTTCGGGAACGGTTCAGCTCGCTGCGCGGCGACTTCACGTTCCTGGACGCGCCCGGCGGAACCCAGACCCCGGACGAGGTCGCCGCCGCGGTCGCCGGGGTGTACCGCGAGGCCAGCGGGAACAGCGGGGCACCCTATGCGACCAGCCGCAAGATCGAGGCCATCACCGACGGCGCCAGGGCGGCCGCCGCCCGGTTCCTCGGCTGCGGCCCGGACGAGATCATCTTCGGCGCCAGCATGACCAGCCTGAACTTCACCCTGTCCCGTACCCTCGCCCGCGACCTGCGGCCCGGGGACGAGATCCTGGTCACCCGGCTCGACCACGATGCCAACGTCGCGCCATGGCTTGAGGTCGCCAGCGACCGCGGGCTGGTGGTCCGGCACGCCGATGTCCGCGAGGACACCACGCTGGACATGGCCGACCTGGAGCGCCAGCTAGGCCCGCGGACCCGGGTGGTCGCGTTCCCGTGGGCATCGAACGCGGTCGGCACGCTGACCGACGCCCGGGCGGTCTGCGAGCTTGCTCACCAGGCTGGGGCGCTGGCGTGGATCGACGCCGTGCAGTACGCGCCGCACGGCCCGATCGACGTCCGCGCGGTCGGCGCCGACGTGCTGATGTGCTCGGCCTACAAGTTCTGCGGGCCGCATCTCGGCATCGCCTATGGCCGCCGCGAGCTGCTGGAGACCTGGCGCCCGTACAAGGTCCGGCCCTCGCCCGCCGAGCCGCTCGGGCATGCGTTCGAGACCGGCACGCTGCCCTACGAGCTGCTCGGCGGCCTGACCGCGGCGCTGTCCTACCTCGACAGCCTCGGCGGCATCGAGCAGGTCGCGGCCTGGGAAAGCCAGCTCGGCGAGCGGCTGCTGGCCCGGCTCCCCGCAACGGCCCGCCTGTATGGCCTGCCGACGATGGACGGCCGGGTGCCGACCTTCCTGCTGAACTTCCCAGGCGTCTCCTCCTCCTGGCTCTCCGCCGAGCTGGCCGCCCGCGGCTTCGGTGTCTGGAGCGGCGGCAACTACTACGCGCTGGGGCTGCACGAGCGGATCGCCTGGGGCGAGGCCCTGCGCGTCGGCCTGGCGCACTACAACACTCCGGAGGAGGTGGACTCGTTCGCGGCGGAGCTGGACCGGCTGGCCGGCGCGGCGCCGGAGCGGGTCCGCGAGAGCGCCGGGCGGGCGTGATGGCCGGGACGAGCCGAGCCCGCGTCGTCCACGCGGACGATTCTCAGGAAGAACGGATTGCGCCCGCCACCCGGATCCGCACGGTGCTCGGCCCGGGGTCCGGATGCCCGCACCTGACCAGGCGGCTGGTCGAGATAGCGGATGGCGCGCGGTATGACGGCGTGACCGGCCCCGGCGGCGAGCTGTGGTTCGTGATCCGCGGGAGCGCGGAGCTGGACGCCGGGCGGATGCGGGCCGGCAGGATCGGGCAGGACACCGGGGTCTGGCTGCCCGCCGGGGTCTCGTTCAGCGTGACCGCGGGGCCCGGCGGGCTGGAACTCGATGCGGTGCGGCTGCCCGGCGGCCCAGCCGGGGCGCCGGGCGCCGGTGCCGCGCCGGCCATCTCCCGCCTCGCCAGCCAGCCCGTGCAGGTGACCGGCGACCGCCGGTTCCGGGTCCTGCACGGCCCCGGCACCGGGTGCTCCGCGGCCACCCAGTTCGCCGGCCAGATACCACCCGGCCGGGCGCCCGCGCACCGGCACCCCTATGACGAGGTCGTGCTGATCCTGGCCGGCGAGGGGCTGGCCCATGTCGGCGGGGCCGCGCATCCGGTCCGGGCCGGCAGTTACGTCTACCTTCCGCCGGGAGAGCCGCACTGCCTGGAGAACACCGGCCGCGCTGAGATGCGCGTGCTCGGGGTGTTCCATCCGGCCGACTCCCCCGCCAGCAAGGAGCCGACCGGATGAGGATCATCGACCTTACCCAGCCGATGGAGAACGGGATGCCGGTGATGGACGGCATCACCCCGCCGGCCTTCCGGGACCTGGCCGACGTCGCCACCGACGGGTACGCGATGTCGGAATACCGGTTCGTCAACCACACCGGAACGCACGTCGACGCGCCCGCCCACCAGGTCGCCGGCGGCGCGACGCTGGATGACATACCGCTGCGGCAGCTTGTCACCGATGCGGTGACGATCGACGTGACCGGCGAGCCGCCCGGCGCCGTCGGGCTGGACCTGCTCGGGCGGCACCTTCCCGCCATCCGGCCCGGCGACATCGTCCTGCTCAGCTCCGGCAACGCGAGGAACTGGGGCACGGACGCCTACTGGCACGGCTGGTGCTACCCGGACGCGGACGCTGCCCGGGCGCTGATCCGGGCCGGGGTGGCCGGCGTCGGCTTCGACGGCCCGTCCGCCGATCCGGTGGACAGCACGGACTATGCGCTGCACCAGATCTGGCTGGGCAGCGGGAAAATCATCCTGGAGAACCTCGCCGACCTGTCGGCGCTGCCTGCCCGGTGCCCGATCGTCGTCGCGCCGCTCAAGGTGCGCGGCGCGAACGGCGGACCCGCCCGCGTGCTCGCACTGCCGCCTGGCTAGCAGGGCTCGCGACTCCGGGCACGCTGAGCCCCCGACCCGAAGGAGACCGCCATGCCGACCAGGTCTCGAGCCGCCGGCAAGACAGGCGAGCTACGCCACGGCGTGCTCGGCAGCGCCGACGCGATCGCCCAGTCGCTGGCCCTGCTGGCGCTCACCTTCGCGGTCGCGGCGGCTCCCGCATCCGCCGCCGCGACGGCGGGCGCCGCGGTCCCGGTGGCGTACGTCATCGCCGCGATCGGCAGCCTCTGCCTGGCCTCGGTGATCGTCCGGTTCACCCGGCGGATCGCCCACGCGGGCGGGCTGTACACCTACACGGTGCGCGGGCTCGGCCCGCAGGTGGGTTTCCTGGCCGGCTGGATGTACGCGATCGCGTTCGCGGTCGGCATCTCGTTCGTGCTGATCATCTCGGCCAGCTACCTGTCCTCGGTGCTCACCGGCAACACCGGGGTGCACCTGGGCTGGTTCCCGCTGTACTGCATCGAGCTCGCGGTGATCCTGGTCATCGCGCTCGCCGACATCCGGGTGTCCACCCGGGTGCAGCTGGTCTTCGCGGTCATCGGCGTGGCCACGATCGTGGCGCTGTGCCTCGCGATCGTCGCCAGGGGCGGGGCGAACGGGCTGACCTGGCGCCCGTTCGATCCGCGGCTGGCGCCCAGCGTGCACGGGCTGTTCCTGGCGGTGATCCTGGCGTTCACCGGGTTCATCGGGTTCGAGGCCGCGGCCGTGCTGGGCGAGGAGGCGGCGCGGCCGCGGCGGGTGATCCCCCGGGCGATCCTCGGCACGGTGCTGATCGCCGCGGTCTACTTCGTGTTCGTGGCGTGGGCGCAGTCGGTCGGCTACGGCGTCGCCAACGCGGGCCGGTGGGCGGCCGACCCGGCGGCGCTGTCCACGCTGTCGGATCGGTATGTCGCGCACTGGTTCGGCACGCTGGTCGACGCCGTGGTGGTGGTGGACAGCTTCGTAGCAGCCCTGGCCGGCGTTCAGCTCACCGCGCGGACCCTGTTCGCGATGGGCCGGGACCGGGGGCTGCCGCGGATGTTCGCGGCGACCACGCCCCGGTTCGCCAGCCCGTACCTGGGCATCGCTGTGTCGGTCGCGCTGACCCTGGTCCTCGGCGCGACGCTGGGCAGGCACTACGGCGTGATCCCGTACTTCGCGCTGATGGCGACCACCGGCTCGCTCGGCATCCTGTTCGTCTACGTGCTGGTCGCCGCCGCGGGCATGGTGTTCTTCTGGCGTACCCGGCGCCGTGCCCGGGCCAGGCTCAACCCGCTGCTGGATCTGGCGGCGCCGCTCGGGGCGATCGTGATCTGCGGTTACACGATCTACGCCTCGGTGTACCCGCGTCCGGCCGCGCCGGTCAGCTACTCGCTGTGGATCGCGCTCGGCTGGCTGGCAGCGGGACTGGTCCTGGTGGCCGGGCTGGCCCTGACCCGGCCGGAGGAGGTGCGGCGGTTCGGCCGCGCGTTCAGCGGCGAGGAGTGAGCCTCCTCGCCAGGGCGTGAGGATCTCCCGAGAGAGGAGCGCCAGATGGCGGAGACAGCCAGCACAGTCCCGTCGGCCCCGTCTCCCCCGTCGACCGAGCTCAGGAAGGGCGCGGTCGGCATGTGGGAAGGGGTCTTCCAGTCCTTCTCCTTCGTGGGCCCGGCCGGCGACGTCGCGATCCTGCTGGTCGGAACCGCCGCGTTCGCGCTCGGCGCGACACCGCTCGCGGTGCTGATCGCCTGGATCATCTATGGCATCTGGATGGTGGTCCCCACCGAGTTCTCCTCCGAGATCGTCAACGCCGGAAGCTACTACGCCTACTCGGCGCGAGGGTTCAAGGGCGGCGGCGTGCTGGCGGTCTGGTACTGGATCGGCGAGAACATAACCGGCCCGTCCTTTGCCGTGCTGGGCCTGAGCTCGTTCGTCTACCTGCTCAGCTCCACATTGTCCGGCTCTAGCTGGCTGTGGGCGGTGATCGCCACGGCGACGCTGCTCTTCGGGGTTGCGCTGTCCTACTTCGGGATCAAGCCCTCGCTCGCCTACACCATGTGGGCAGGGCTCCTGGAGGTCGCGTTCCTCCTGGTGACCGCGATCATCATCGTGATCATGGTTGGCAAGGGCAACACCGGGGACCCGTTCACGCTCTCGCCACTGCACGGCAACCTGCATCCGCTGTTCCTCGGCGTGATCTTCTCCGTGCTCGACTTCACCGGGCTGGGGACCGCCACCACCATCTCCGAGGAGACCAGGAACTCCAAGCGGCTGATCCGCCGCGCGATCATCATCGCCTGGATACTCGCCGGGCTCGCGCTCGTGCTGCCGTCCTACGCGCTGACCGTCGGCTGGGGCGTGTCGTCCATGCCCGGTTACGCCAAGTCACCTGACCCCGGGCTGATCGTCTACCTGCATTACCTCGGCCGGGCCGGCTGGGTACTGCTGATCGTCTTCACCATCAACAGCTACCTCATGTACATGGTCGCCAAGGTCAACGCGGTCACCAGGATCTGGTTCAGCGCCGGGCGGGACGGCGTGCTGTTCAAGCCGCTGGCCCGGGTGCACCGCCGGTTCCACACGCCGCACCTGCTGGTGCTGTTCTTCTTCCTGGTCATCCTGGCCATCGACCTCATCGCCGGAGTCATACTCGGGCCGACCGAGGGCGCGCTGTGGCTGCTGACGATCTCCGGTGTCTGCATCATCGCCGTGCACATCGTGGCCAACACGGCGCTGACCGTGTACATGCTCAGGGCCCGGAAGTTCAAGAAGGTCCTGCACGGGGTGCTCCCGTCGGCCGCGACGATCATGGGCCTGATCGTGCTCTACTACAGCGTCTACCCGGTGCCCGCCGCGCCGATCGGCTACGCGGTGATCGTCTCGCTGATCTGGCTCGTCCTCGGGTTCCTGGTCACCTGGTACTACGTGCGGCGCCACCCCGACCTGATGCGGCTGGCCGGCATGTCCCGTGAGTAGGCTCCCGGAGCCCCGGGCGGGCGGGCCGCCGGGCCGCCGGGCCGCCGGGCGGGCCCGCCGCCGGGCTCAGCCGAGCCCGGCGGCGGCGAGCGCGAACGCCAGCGTCGAGTTCGCGGTGTAGTCGTCGGCGGGCTCCACCGACGGCCAGCTCACCACGTTGTCCTCGTAGCCGACGGCCCGGGTATCGAACGGCTTGTAGTGGCCGGCGCTGCACGCCCGCATCCCGGGCACGGTGCCGAGCCCGATGAAGTTCGACGCGCTGCTCGGCCCGTCGGTGGTGGCGCCAAGCTGGATGTTCCCGCGCCCGTTCAGGGAGCCGGCCAGGTTGGCGATCTCGCTCTGCATGCAGTGCGGGAACGTGCTGCCCGCGCCGACCACGAACGAGCTGCCCCAGGCGTTGGCGCCGAGCGCGAAGTTCAGCTGCTGCTGGGCGAAGGCCCGATAGGTGGCCGGGCCGCCGTACTTCTGGTACAGCGCATCGGTGATGAACAGGCCGAACGCGTGAGGCGTGGCGTCGGAAGGGCCGAGCGTGGTGCCGAGCCCGAACGGCTCGGCGCGCGCATACCGCTCCCCCAGCCGTAGCTGCGCAGCCATGTCGGCGAGCAAGCGCGCCGGCGCGATCACCCGCTGGCCCGCCGTGCGCATCGCCTGCAGCAGTTCGGCCTCGCCGAGCGCTCCGTTGTCATAGAGGTTCAGCGTGTCACCGCCGGCCGGGTGCCCCTGCGCGATATAGGCCCTGGCCCAGCGCGCCGCGACCAGCAGGTCGCGGCGAACGGCCAGGCGCGGAGCGTGCAGCGCCTCGTCGGCCAGGGCGATCTCGGCGGCACCCCAGAGCATGTCCGACTTCCACTCCGAGCCCGGGTAGTAGTCGTGCGGGAATGTGGTCACGATCTGCCCGACGTTCCTGGTCTTGGCCATCGCGTACACGCCGCGCGCCAGCCGGAGCAGGCGCAGGGCGGAGCGTCGCTGCCCGGACCGCACGGCAAGCTGCGCGCCGAGAGCGAAGTCCGCCGCGAACCGCCCGGCGAACTCGGGGCTGACCGGCTTGCCCGGCGGCGCGGCCTCGAACACCGGCCGGTACTTCACGTAGTAGGCGGTCATGTGCTTGGGGCTGCATGCCGGGCTCGGCGCGTGCAGCCGGTCCTCGGCCTGCGGCAGGAACCAGAAGTCGTAGTCGCCGTGGATGCAGTTGTTGCCGTTGCCGATGCCGACCTGGATGTACAGGACCTTGCGGCGCGGATTCCACAGCCTGCGCAGCCAGCTCAGGCCGAACTCCGCTTCCGGCCGCAGCGTCCGGTACCGGCCCGGGTAGTCCCGCGCCGCGAGCAGCAGCAGGCCGTCGGCGTAGCTGGCGGTGTAGGCGAACTTCTCGTACCCGCCGCCAGCGTCGAACCAGCCGCCCGCCACGTCGACGGGCCCGCCGATCCGCCGGAACCCGCCGATCAGGGTGTCGTTGCCGTTGTAGCGCGGGTCGGCGTACACGTAGGCACGCCGGTCGGTGAGGTTCGCGGGCCTCCGGTCGAGCACCGAGCGGACCACGTCCGCCCCGTCGCGCTCGGAGGTGAAGTAGCGGACCCCGTTCAGTACCAGCCGGCGATACAGGGCGCCTGGCGAGGCGATCCGCAGCGGCGGCGAGATAGCCCCGGGCCGGCCGGTCAGCCTGATCCGATACTCCCCGCTCGCCCGGAGCGCGCTGAAGTTAAGCAGGTAGACAGCGCCGTAGCCGGCGTTCCACCGGCCGAGGTCGGTCACGGACCGCCCGCGGTAGACGACGCCATGGCGGCCTTCGATCACGAACCGCAGGGCGCCGTGCACCGGGCTGGCCAGCATCGCGTAAGCGATCTTGGGAGCGCCCGGCGCGTAACCCACCTGGTTGATCCTGACCTCGGGCGGCGCGGTCACGGAGGCGGTCACGGCCGCCGCTCGGGCAGCGAAGCCCGCGCCTGGCACGATCACCAGCGCGAGCCCGAGTGCCAGCGAAAGCCCCATCGCCACCGCGAGCCGGCCCGCCAGCCCGAGCCGGCCCGCCAGCCCGAGCCGGCCCGCCACCCCGAGCCTGGCCGCCAGCCCGAGCCGGGCCGCCAGCCCGAGCCGGGCCGCCAGCCCGAGCCGGCCCGCCACCGCCGAGCCGGCACCGATCCCGCCCAGCCGTGCATGCCTCATGGGAACACCTCCCGCCTGCCGGCCAGCCCGGCCCCGGGACTGTCCGCCCCCGGCCAGCCCGCCCCGGGACTGTCTTTAGTTAGGAAAGTTACTAAACAATCATCGCTGGCCGCAAGGCTGGCTGGCGGAACTCCGGATGCCCGTCTGGCGGGCAAGCAGCCCGGTCAGGCCGGGGTCACGTAAGCGGCCGAGATCCCCCCGTCCACCAGGAACGTGGTACCGGTGACGAACGAGGCGTCGTCGCTGGCCAGGAACGCGACCGCGGCAGCGATCTCTGCGGGCTCGCCGAACCGTCCCATCGGCACGTGCACCAGGCGGCGAGCCGCCGCCTGCGGGTCGGCGGCATACAGCTCCTGCAGCAGGGGCGTGTTGACCGGCCCGGGGCACAGCGCGTTCACCCGGATACCCTCACGCGCGAACTGCACGGCAAGCTCGCGGCTGAGCGCGAGCACGCCGCCCTTGGACGCGGTGTAGGAGATCTGCGAGGTCGCCGAGCCGAGCACGGCGACGAACGAGGCGACATTGATGATCGATCCGCGGCGCTGGCGCAGCATGTACGGGATCACGGCCCGGCAGCACAGGAACACCGAGGTGAGGTTGACCTCCTGCACCCGGCGCCAGGCGTCAAGGCCGGTGGCCAGGATCGAGTCGTCCTCGGGCGGCGAGATGCCGGCGTTGTTGAAGGCGATGTCAACCGCGCCGTACGCCTCGTGCGCGGCAGCGAACGCCGCGCTCACCTCGGACTCGCTGGTGACGTCCGCGCGCAGGAACAGCCCACCGACCTCCTGCGCCGCGGCCTTCCCGGTGGCCTCGTCGATGTCCACGCACGCCACGCGGCAGCCGTCCGCGGCGAGCCGGCGCGCCGTCGCCAGGCCGATCCCGCTGCCCGCCCCGGTGATCACCGCCACCCGGCCGTCAAGCCCTGCGGCCATGCCTCATCCTTCCGTCGCGATGAAGACGTTCTTCACCTCTGTGAACGATCCAAGCGCGTCAGGCCCGAGCTCGCGGCCCAGGCCCGACTGCTTGAACCCGCCGAACGGCGTCCAGTACCGCACCGAGGAGTGCGAGTTCACCGACAGGTTCCCGGTCTCAACGGCCCTGGCGACCCGCAGCGCCCTGCCGAGGTTCTCGGTCCAGATCGACCCTGATAGCCCGTAGACGCTGTCATTGGCCAGCCGGATCGCGTCGGCCTCGTCGTCGAACGGGATCACCACGACCACCGGGCCGAAGATTTCCTCGGTAGCGGCCCGGTCGTGCGGGCGGACGGGCGCGAGCACGGTGGGCGGGTACCAGAAGCCGGGCCCGCGCGGCGCGCTGCCGCGGAAGGCCACCGGCGCGCCGTCAGGCACGAACGAGGCCACCCGCTCCCGCTGACCCGCGCTGATCAGCGGTCCCATCTCGGTTGCCGGGTCGGCGGGGTCGCCGACCCGCAACCCGCGCACGGCTGGCTCCAGCAGCTCGAGGAAGCGCTCGAAGACCGGCCGCTCCACCAGGATCCTGGACCGGGCGCAGCAGTCCTGCCCGGCGTTGTCGAACACGCCATAGGGAGCGGTGGCAGCCGCCCGCTCCAGGTCGGCGTCGGCGAAGACGATGTTGGCCGACTTGCCGCCGAGCTCCAGGGTCAGCCGCTTCACCTGGTCCGCGCATCCCGCCATGATCTGCTTGCCGACCTCCGTCGAGCCGGTGAAGCAGACCTTCCGCACCGCCGGGTGAGTGACAAACCGCCACCCCACCTCGCGGCCCGGGCCAGGCAGGACCTGGAAGACGCCGTCGGGCAGGCCCGCCTCGCGGGCTAGCTCGCCGAGCCGGATCGCGGTCAGCGGGGTGAGCTCGGCCGGCTTGGCGACCACCGTGTTCCCGGCCGCGAGAGCGGGCGCGAACCCCCAGCTCGCGATCGGCATGGGAAAGTTCCACGGCACGATCACGCCGACGACCCCGAGCGGCTCGCGGAACGTGACGTCCAGGCCTCCGGCGACCGGGATCTGCTCGCCCAGCAGCCGCTCGGGGCCGGCCGCGAAGTACTCCAGCACGTCACGCACCTGGCCGGCCTCCTGCCGGGCGCTGGTGATGGTGTGGCCCGCGTTCGCGACCTCTAGCCGGGCGAGGTTCTCGATGTCGGCGTCAACAGCGTCCGCGAACCGGCGCAGCAGCCGCGCCCGGTCCCCGGGCGCCACCGCGCGCCAGGAGCCGAAGGCCTTCGCCGCTCGCTCGATGGCCCGGTCCGCGTCCGCCTCGCCCGCCAGCGCGACCTGCCGCACCACCTCCTCGGTGGCCGGGTTGATGACGGCGTGCAGACTGCTCACGACCCCTGCCCTTCCTGGCCGGTCTCCGGCCTTCCCGCGACTGGCCGCCCGCGGCCACGTCAGCCGCGCTCGAAGTAGCGGCGCAGTTCCCAGTCGGTGACCGTCTCGTTGTCGAAGATCCGCTGCTCCTGGCGTGCGGTGTTGACCAGGTGATGGTGGACAGCGTCACCGAACGCCTTCGATGCCACCTCGCTCGCGGCGAGCGCCGCCACGGCCTCGTGCAGCGCCGTGGGGACCCTGGGCACGTCGGCAGCCGCATAGGCGTTTCCGCGGTAGGGCTCCGGCGGCTCCAGCTTGTGCTCGATGCCATGCAGCCCGCCGGCGATCGTCGCCGCGAAGGCCAGGTAAGGGTTGCCGTCGGCGCCCGGCAGCCGGTTCTCGATCCGGAAGCTCTTGTGCTCGCCCACCAGCCGGAAGCCGCAGGTCCGGTTGTCGCGGCCCCAGACCACCGCGGTCGGCGCCCACGACCCGGCCTGATACCGCTTGTAGCTGTTCACGAACGGCGCGAACATCCAGGCGAGCTCCCGCGCGGTGGCGACCAGCCCGCCGAGGAAGTGCCGGCACGTTTCCGACATGTGGTACGGCGCGTCCTCCGCCCACATCAGCGACGTCTCGCCGGCCGCGTCCCACAGGCTGGAGTGCAGGTGGAACGAGGAGCCTGCCTCGGCCATCGACCACTTGGCCATGAACGTGACCGAGCGGCCCATCAGCGCGGCTATCTCCTTGACGCCGTTCTTGTAGATCACGTGCCGGTCGGCCATCTCCAGCGCGTCGGCGAACCGCAGGTTGATCTCCTGCTGGCCGCGGCCGAACTCCCCCTTCGAGAACTCCACAGGTACCCCGGCCGCGTCCATGTCGTTGCGGATCCTGCGGATGATGTACTCATCCTTGCTGGTCTGCAGGATGTGGTAGTCCATGATGTAGTCCGAGTGCGGCCGCAGCGAGTGGTAGCCGCCGGCGGCGGCGTCCTCGAACGAGTCCCGGAACAGGTAGAACTCCAGCTCGGACCCGGTCTTGACGGTATAGCCGAGAGCGCAGGCCCGCTCGACCTGGCGCTTCAGGATCTGCCGTGGCGAGACCTCGACCGGCTCCCCGCTCTCCTCGTCCAGGATGTCGCAGATCACCAGCGCGGTCTTGTCCAGCCACGGCACCCGGCGCAGCGTGGCCATGTCGGGAACCGCCTTGAAGTCTCCGTAACCGGTGTCCCAGCTCGCGTACCTGTAGCCGGGCAGCGGCTCCATCTCCATGTCGGTCGCGATCAGGTAGTTGCAGGCGTGAATGGCGCCCTCGCCGGCGAGGATGTCATCGAGGAAGAAGCCGCCGGTCACGCGCTTCCCGGCGAGCCGGCCCTGCAGGTCGGGGAAGACAACAAGGACGGTGTCGATCTCGCCCCGGCGGATCATCTCCTCCAGCGTGCGCACGTCAAGCAGCCCGTCCGGCCGCCCCTGCGTCATTCCTCCTCCAGCGTGCGCACGTCAAGCAGTCCGCCCGGCTGCCCCTGCATGATTCCTCCTGCTTCCGGCCGGCGTCAGTCGCCCGCGGCGAGCGTCACCTCGCCGGGCCCGCCGGCCTCAAGCTCTCGCTCGATGGCCGCCAGTTCCTCTGGCGTACCCTCGACCTTCGGTCCCTTGAACCACTTCCGGGCCGAGATCAGGTACCAGCCTCCCGCTCCGAACACCACCACCGCGACCGCCACCACCGAGTAGTTGAAGTTCTCGATGGTCACCGGCGAGACCGTGGGCAGGCAGAACAGCACGCAGATGAACGCTGTCCAGGCCACGGCGATCCAGCCGAGCGGAGCGCTCCACCGGCCGAGGTGCCATACGCCATGCTGGAACCGGCGCCCCTGCAGCCGGCGCAGCAGTACCGGCGTGACGTAGGCGATGTACAGGCCGATCACGGCGATGGAGGTGACTGCCGCATAGGCGGTAGGGCTCACCAGGTACGGCAGGCCGAGGATGAACGCCGCGGCGGCCGCGGCCCAGCAGGAGTTGGTGGGGGTCCTGGTGCGCGGGTTGATTCGCTTCCACAGCCGGGCACCGGGAATCGCGTCGTCCCGGGAGAACGCGAAGATCATCCGCGAGTTCGAGGTGACGGACGCCATCCCGCAGTAGAACTGGGCGCCGACCACGAGGAACAGCATGAGCTCGGCGAGCCTGCGACCGACCGCGTCGATCCAGATCTGCACCGGCGGCACCCCGGTCGAGCTATGAATGGCACCGTTGTAGTGCTGGATCGCCGCGGTGACGGCGATCAGCAGGATCCAGCCGAGCACGAACGAGATCACGATCGACATCACGATCCCCCAGGAGGGGGCGGTCCGCGAGTTCCTCGTCTCCTCGGTCATGTGGATCGACGCGTGGTAGCCGGTGAACGTGTACTGCGCCAGCAGCAGCCCGAGCAGCAGCACGTACCAGGAGGCGTGCCAGCCGGTCTGGTTGACGAACTTGGTGAACACGAAGCTCGCCGACTCGTGGTGCTGCGGAATGAAGAACAGCGCGCAGACGATCAGCAGCACGGTCACGACGTGCCACCACACCGACAGGTCGTTCAGGAACCTCACCAGCCTGACGCCGAAGGTGTTCAGCATGCCGTGCACGAACAGGATGACCGCGTAGATCAGGATGACCCACGGAGCGGTGGTGGGGTAGCCCCAGAGCAGGTTGAGCAGGGCGGTGGCAAAGAAGGCGAGGCCGAAGTCGATGCCGGCGGTCACGCCGACCTCGCCCATCACGTCGAACCAGCCCACCATCCAGCTCCAGGCGGCCCGCTGCCTGGGCGGGGCGAGCTTCGCGCTCCAGTAGTAGAGCCCGCCCGCGGTCGGGTAGACCGAGCAGATCTCCGCCATGGACAGCCCGATGATCGTCACGAAGACGGCCACGACAACCCAGCCAAGGGTGATCGTGATCGGGCCTCCGGTCGTCATCCCGTAGCCGTAGAGGGTGAGCGTCCCGGCCAGGATGGAGATGATCGTGAACGAGATCGCGAAGTTCGAGAACCCGCCCATCTCCCGCAGCAGGCGCTGCGCGTAGCCAAGCTCGTGCAGCACCGTAACATCGGATTCGCGCGGCGCCTTGCCGCGCCCCCGGCGGATCGTCCGCTGCCAGTCCATAAGTCCTCCAGCCCGAGTCCCGAAGCCGCGGCGATGAGGCTTATGGTCCGGAATTAGACCTCCAGCCGATTTGGCTTGTCAAGGGGCGGGGCTCAGCCGAGGAAGCCGCGCAGCAGGGCGGCCGTGCCGTCGAGGTGCTCGGCCATCTTCCGCCGGGCCTGCCCCGGCTTCCCGGCCAGGACGGCCTCCACGATCGCCGCATGCTGGTCGTTGGAGTGCTCGATGTTGGGCGGCAGCAGCGGAATCGCGTCGAGCAGCTCGTTCACCCGGACGCGCACGTCGGCAACGGCGACAAGGAGCGACGGCGAGCCGGCCAGCTCGGCCAGGGTGAGGTGCAGCCAGGAGTCGGCCTGCCGGTAGTCGCCCGGCCCCGCGCTCATCACCCCGTCCAGCCGGTCCCGCAGGCCTGCCCGCGCCTGCGGGCCGAGATCCCGGCTCGCGGCAACCGCGGCAGCCCCCGGCTCCAGCACGCTGCGCAGGGTCAGGATGTCGCTGATCGAGCCGCGCATCTCGTCTGGTATGCCGGTGCGGCGCCGCTGTGCCGCGGGCTGGTAGGTGACGAACGTGCCGCCGTAGCGTCCGCGGCGCGACTCCAGATAGCCGCCCTCGGCCAGCGCGTTGATCGCGCTCCGGAGCGTCTCCCTGCTGACTCCGAGCCGGGCGGCCAGGTCCCGCTCGGGCGGCAGCCGCGCCCCGCGCGGCACGATGCCCAGCTTGACCGCCTGGAGCAGGCGCTCAACGGTGTCCTCGTAGACATTGCCGCTGCGGACCGGCCTGAGCACGGCGTCAATGACCATCACGGTACGCTCCGAAGCGAGTGACGGCCGATGGTCCCGCGCCTGCGGCAGCGAGGGCGACGCCACCACGACGGCGAGTGTACCCCGCGGCCCGCTGACCCCGGCCTGCGCATCGCTGCCGAGCCGGAGAACCGGAGACCGCATGGTTGAGCTCAAGACGCCGGGTGAGATAGCGGCCATGCGCGCCGCCGGCCAGGTGGTCGCGCGGGCGCTGCGGGCGGCCCGCGCCGCGGCGACGGCCGGGACGCGGCTGTCCGAGCTTGACGAGGTGGCGCGGACCGTGCTCGCGGAGGCCGGCGCGTCGTCACCGTTCCTCGGGTATAAGCCGTCCTTCGCCCCGGCGCCGTTCCCGGCGGTGGTCTGCACGTCGGTCAACGACGCCGCGCTGCACGGCATCCCTGGCCGCTACCGGCTCGTCAGCGGGGACCTGCTCAGCCTGGACTGCGGCGCCACCCTCGACGGCTGGACCGCCGACGCCGCGATCTCCTTCACGATCGGGCCGCCCGGTGACGCCGACGCCCGGCTCATCGGCGCGGTCAGCGACGCGCTGCGGGCGGGAATCGCGGCGGCGGTGGCGGGCGGCCGGCTCGGTGACGTCTGCGCGGCCGTTGGCGCTGTCGGGCGGGCCGCCGGACTCGGGCTCAACACCGACTTCGGCGGCCACGGTGTCGGCCGAACGATGCACGAGGCCCCGTCGGTGCCCAACGATGGCCGGTCGGGGCGCGGCCTGCGGCTCCGCCCTGGGCTGGTCATCGCCATCGAGCCGTGGTTCATGGCCGGCGGCAAGGACGAGTACTGGATCGATGACGACGGCTGGACGATCCGGTCCGCGGACGGCAGCCGCGCCGCGCACATGGAGCACACCGTGGCGGTCACCTCCGACGGCCCGGTGGTGCTGACGGCCCCGCCGTGACGAGGCCGGGCCCGGTCCGCTCAGCGGAAGTCGCGGCTGCGGGCGGCGGCGACCACGCGCAGCCGGTGCAACTGGCCAGCCAGCAGGCTGACCGCCCCGTCAAGCCGCTCCACCCGGCCGCGGACGACGAGCGCACTGGCGTCCACGGCGAGCCTCCGGTAGCGCTGCCAGACCGGCGGCGGGCAGATCACGTTGATCATCCCGGTCTCGTCCTCCAGGGACAGGAACACCACGCCGCCCGCGGTGCCCGGCTGCTGCCGGTGGGTGACCAGCCCGCCGACCGCGACGGCTGAGCCGGGCCGCGCCGCCGCGAGGTCGGCGGCGGGAATCACGCCGCGCTCCGCCAGGAACGAGCGGATGTGCTCGATCGGGTGGGTTCCGTAGGTGCCGGTGGCCCACAGGTCGGCGAAGGTCTCCTCGGCCGCGGTCATCGGCGGCAGCGCGGGCGCGGCCAGCCCCGCCGTCGTCCCCGGCAGCTGATCCGCCCGGATGCTGGCCATCGCCCCCGCGGCCCACAGCGCCTCGCGCCGGCCGATCCCGAAGCAGCCCAGCGCTCCCGCCGTGGCCAGCGCCTCGAGCGCGGGGACGGCCAGCCGGGTCCGCCGTGCGAAGTCCTCAAGGCCGGCGTACGGCTGGCCCGCCACGATCGCGGCGGCTGGCACGGAGCCCAGATTGCGGACGTTGGAGAGGCCGAGCCGGATGGCCGGGCCGGCCGCTGGCGACCCGGCGGATCCTCCCGCGGCGCGACCGCCCCCGGCCGGGCCGGCCGCTGGCGATCCGAAGGATCCCCCCGTGGCACTGCTGCCCCCGGCCGGGCCGACCGCTGGTGATCCGGCGGGTCCCCCCGCAGTGCGGCCCCCCCTGGCCGGGCGCCGGCGACCGGAAATCCGTTCTGAATGGCCTTCAAGAATGGCGTCAACGCCGCTGGCGTTCACGTCTGCCCTGCGCACTTCCACCCCATGGCGCCTGGCATCGGCAATCAGCGTGGCCGGGGCGTAGAAGCCCATCGGCTGGGCGCGCAGCAGCGCCGCGGTGAAGGCGGCGGGATAGTAGCGCTTCAGCCACGCGCTGGCGTAGACCAGGTAGGCGAAGCTGATCGCGTGCGATTCCGGGAAGCCGTAGCTGGAGAACGCCAGGATCTTCTCGTAAATGTCCTGCGCGACGTCGGACGGAATACCGCGGGATGACATTCCGTCGAGCAGCCGGGCGCGCAGCTCCTCGATCCGCTCCGGGGCGCGCTTGGAGCTCATCGCCTGCCGCAGCCGGTCCGCCTCGGTGGGACTGAACCCGGCACAGTCGATGGCGATCTGCATCATCTGCTCCTGGAACAGCGGAACCCCGAGGGTCTTGTCCAGCGCCCGTTTCATCAGCGGATGCGGCAGTTCCGCCAGTTCCTCACCGTGCCGCCGGCGCAGGTAGGGGTGAACCGAGCCGCCCTGGATCGGCCCGGGGCGGATCAGCGCGACCTCGATGACCAGGTCGTAGAACCGCTCCGGGCGCAGCCGCGGCAGCGTCGCCATCTGCGCCCGCGACTCGACCTGGAACACCCCGACGGTGTCGGCGGCCCGCAGCATCTCGTAGACCGCCGGGTCCTCCTGCGGGATCGTCCCGAGCGTCCAGCGCTCGCCGTAATGCTTCTCCACTAGTTCGAAGCAGTCCCGGAGCGCGGTCAGCATGCCGAGCCCGAGCAGGTCGAACTTGACCAGCCCGGCATACGCGCAATCGTCCTTGTCCCACTGCAGGACGCTGCGGCCGGGCATCCGCGCCCACTCGACCGGGCAGACTTCGCCGACCGGCCGGTCGCAGATCACCATCCCGCCGGAATGAATGCCCAGGTGGCGGGGTAGCCGCTGCATGCGTTCGGCCAGGCTGGACACATCCGGCGGGATGCCCGCGTCGGGCGGGACGAGCTGGCCTTCCCCGTATGGCCGGGGACCGATCTGCCTCGACCACGCGCCAAGCTCCTCCGGATCGTGACCGAGCGCCCGGCCCGCGTCCCGCAGCGCCATCCGCGGCCGGTAGGAAATGACGTTGGCCACCTGTGCGGCGTTGCGCCTCCCGTATTTCTGGTAAACGTACTGGATGACCTCTTCCCGGCGCCGGTGCTCGATATCCAGGTCGATGTCGGGCGGACCGTCGCGTCCAGCGGAAAGGAACCGCTCGAAAAGCAGGCCATGCAGAACGGGATCAACGCTGGTAATGCCGACCGCAAAGCAGACGGCTGAGTTGGCGGCCGAGCCGCGTCCCTGGCAGAGGATCCCCTTTCGCTCGCAGAACTCGACGATGTCGTGCACGATGAGGAAATAGCCGGGAAAGCCGAGCTGCTCGATGACATCCAGCTCGCGGGCTATCTGCCGGTAGGCGCCCTTGACGCGCTCCGCCCGCAGCGGGCCGTAGCGCCGGGGGGCCTTGCGCCGGACCAGCTCGCGCAGCCAGGAGATCTCGGTGTGCCCCGCCGGAACCGGGAAGTCCGGCAGCCGCGGCGCGATCACCGAGAAGCTGAAGGCACACTCCGCCGCGAGCCTGACCGTGCGTTCCAGCACCCCCGGATAGCGCCGGAGCAGGCGGGCCATCTCCGCCCCGGACCGGATGTAGGCGCCGCCGGACGCGTCCAGCCAGCAGTCCATCTCGTCCAGGCTGCGCCGGGCTCTTATCGCGGCCAGCGCCTGGGCCAGCCTGGCGTCGGCCGGGGTTGCGTAGTGCACATTGTTCGTCGCGACGACGGGGGTTCCTGTTCGGGTGGCGAGCTCGTAGAGGGCATCGTTCCGCTCGTCGTCGGCCGGCTGGGTGCCGGAGATCAGCTCGATGACGACGTTCTGGCGCCCGAAGGCGTCGGCGAGCCAGCGAAGTTCCGCCTCGGCGGCGGCTAGCCCGCCTGAGTCCAGCCCGCCCGCGCCCCATCCGCCCGCGCCCCATCCGCCCGCGCCCCATCCGCCCGCGCCCCATCCGCCCGCGCCCAGCCCGCCTGAGTCCCAGCCGCCGGACTCACCCGCCGCCAGCGCGGCAGGCACGGCGCCCTTGCGGCAGCCGGTCAGGATCACCCAGTGCCCATCGTGAGCGCCAGCGAGCTCTGCAAGGTCGTAGACGGGCCTGCCCTTCTCTCCCCCGGCGAGCTGCGCGGCGCTGATCACCTGGCACAGCCGCCGGTACCCTTCCGGGTCCCGGGCCAGGACCAGCAGGTGCTGGCCTGCCGGGTCCGGGCTGCCCGCCCGCTCCGCCGCCCGCGCCTGCCCCGCCATCCGTCCCGCCGTCAGTGCCTGCCCCGCCGTCAGCAGGCTCAGCTCGGCACCGAAGACGGTGCCGAGCTGGATACCGGTCCGCTGCCACAGCCGGGCAGCCGCCTGGGCGAACTGCGGCACGCCATACATGCCGTCGTGATCGGTGATGGCCAGCGCCGACAACCCGCGCTCGGCCGCCTCGGCGATCAGCTCTTCCGGGCTGGATGCCCCGTCAAGGAAGCTGTAGCACGAGTGGCAGTGCAGTTCTGCCCAGGGTGCGGTCGCCTGCGGCGCTGGCTCATCCGCCAGGGGGGCTGGCCCATCCGCCGGGAGGGCTGGACGATCTGCCGACTCAGTGGCCTGGCGCAGCCTGATGACCTTCCCGCCTCCCGCCTGGGAGGTGTCCCCGCCACGACCAGGTCCACCAGCCCGCTTACCTGGGCTAGACCCGCGCCACGACAGGCGCCGCTCGAACTCCCGCCAGGGAACTGGCGGGTTATCCCAGCCCACGGGCTCTCTGCCTCCTGTTGCTTCGCTGCACTGCTCGTTTCGGCCGGCGCTGTCTATCCCGGAGGCCGCCGTTGCGGGTGGCGGGCGGTGCCTGACTTGCCCGCCGCCGCTGCGGGTGGCGGGCCGTGCCCGACTTGCCCGCCACCGCTGCGGGTGGCGGGCAAGTCAGACGAGGTGAGCGTCGGGGCCGGTGACATAGGTCCGGCCCGCGGGAGTAACCCACCGGAAGTGACCGGGCCGGTCCTGGGTCAGCTGCCATCCGGGCCGTTGCTTTACCTGATGGTGGGTCCGGCACCCGCCGCCGAGGTCACACTTGCAGGTCCGGCCGCCCTTGTCGTGAGGGATCGTGTGGTCCAGGTCGGCCTGCCAGGCAGGCTGGCGGCAGGTCGGGATCCGGCAGGTCACGTCCCGGGCAACGATGTACTCGCGCAGTCTGGGTGGCGGCCGGTAATGCGGGGACTCCTCGGTGTGAGCGCAGCCTCCGGCCACCGCATCGGCAGCGGCGATCTTCTCTGCCCGGTCGGCAGCTTTCGCGGCGGCTCGCCAGGCGACGGCAAGCATCATGGCCAGCCGGTCACTCGGCGGGCTCGGCGGGCTCGGCGGGCCGCCTGCCCCACCAGCCTCTGCTCCGGTCCGGCCGGGCGGAATAACCATGTCACGGCCGAGGGTCAGGGTGACTCGGCCGACCAGCCCCACCCCCCTGGGGGCTCCGGGGCCGGTACCGGCTCCGGCAGGGGAGTCGAAGCCGTCGGCCTGTCCTGCCATGCAGCGAGGATGAGGAACGCGGGCCACGGCGATCGCGTGGCCATCGCTGTCGGTGACGATCACGCGCCAGGCCGCAGCCAGATCGCCCGCGGCGACCTCGGCTAGCTGGCGGGCTATGGCTGGGGTGACCGGGCCGAGCCGACCGACCTTTCCCGGCAGGACGGCCAGGCCGGCCAGCGTCCGCCAGGGCACAGTCAGGTCGAGCAGGCCGGGGACCGGCCGGTCCGGCCGCTGCGCGCGGCAGCGGGCCAGCGCCGGGGGGATGGCCGCGCCACCCGGGCCGATCGCCGACGGCAGGCCCGGCCAGGCGGGGACGATTCCGCCATCATCCAGGCCGTCGTCGGCGTACCCGGCCGGGGCCTCGGGGTCCTCGGGGATCGGGCCGTCGTCGCCGTCATAGCCGTCCGGCGGCGGGGCGTCCCGGTCATCCGGCGGCGGGGCGTCATTGCCCGGGTCACCGCCGTCGGACGGGGGCTCGCCTGGGGCGCTGTCTTCTGGGTCACCGCCGTCTGGGTCACCGCCGTCTGGGTCACCGCCGTCTGGGTCACCGCCGTCTGGGTCACCGCCGTCTGGGTCACCGCCGTCTGGGTCACCGCCGTCGGACGGGGGCTCGTCCGGGGCGCCGTCTGCCGGCGGGATATGCCCGAGGGTCCCCAGCAGCAGGCCGAGCATCACCTGGGCGCGTAGCCGGTCGATCCCGCCGCCCTGGCCGGCTGCCTTGCAGGCCTTTGCCATGGCGGTGATCCGCGCCATTGCCGCGGCGGCCTGGATCGCTGGCAGGTTATAGCCCGCCAGCGTGGCGGTCCCCTCATCGTCGGGATGCAGCACCACCTTCGCCTCGGCCTCGGCCTGGCTGCGCCGCTCGTCGGCACCCTCAGGGTCGGCAGCCAGGACCGCCCGGCGCAACCGCGCGGTCAGCTCGCCCATCGTGAGGTCCCCGGCCTCAGGCAGAATCGCGGCAGCGACCTCGCGAGCCTTCTGTTCGCTCAGGCAGCGGGTGGCCTCCGCAATCTTCCGTGCCCGGCCCAGGTCGATCTGCCCGGCCCACAGAGCGGCCCCCACCGCCGGCAGCCGCCACGACAGGCTGACCGCTAGGTCCGCCCACCAGGAGGCCATGCTCTGCGACATGGCCTCCGCCAGCGCGATCTCCGTCGCCGCCTCGGCAGTCACCCGGGTCGGCCGACCATCCTCACCCAGCCCGACCTTGCTGTCTCGGGCGGCCACACGGGCAGCCATCTGCCCAACTGCGGCCAGTTCCCCTGCGGTTGCCCACGCAGCCAGGCGCCGCCACGCTACCGCCACGCCGGCCAGTGCGTAGTCCTCCAGCCTCCCGGGGTCGGTCAGCGTCAGCCATCCGGCCAGATCCGGCCCCGGCGTCAGGAACTCCGCGACTATGCCGGCCAGCTCTCCGCTCGGCAGCAGCCCCATATCCGAATCAGGCCCGGCGTCAGCAGTTCCGCGGGCAGCACTGGTCCCGCCGGTCCTGCTGTCAGTACCATGCCTGCCCGGGCGGCGCCGAGCCCTCCGCCGCGCCGCGTCCAGGGCGATAGCCTTCTGCACCGCCCCGAAGTCGATATCCCACGCCCAGCTCAGGCCACTGCCGCCCGCCGATCCAGGCAAGCCGCCCGCCAGTGCCGCTGGTGCGGCACCGGGCGCGGCCGACCCGCCGGGCTCTGGCCCGGCTGGCGGTGATGTGACCTGCTCAGGCATCTTCCTGGCCAGCTCCCTCCCGGCACCCTGGTGAGCACCTGTTTCGATAATACTAGCGCATCGCCATGACAGAATCGACCTAAATTTCGATTCATGCCAGGGCACGTCATATCAGGACAGGGTTACGGACCAGCAGGCGGCGAGAGCGGACTGCGGACTGCGGACTGCGGACAGGCGGGCAGGCGGGCAGGCGGGCAGGCGGGCAGGCGGGCAGGCGGGCAGGCGGGCAGGCCGGCAGGCGGGCGGGCCGGCAGGCGGCGAGAGCAGACTGGGGGCAGGGGGGCAGGGGGGCAGGGGGGCAGGGGGGCAGGGGGGCAGGGGGGCAGGCCGGCAGGCCGGCAGGCCGGCAGGCCGGCAGGCCGGCAGGCCGGCAGGCCGGCAGGCCGGGGATGCGGGATGGGCATGGCACGGCGGGCACCGCGGGGCCGGGCGCCACGGGGCCGGGCGCCACGGGGCCGGGCACCACGGGGCCGGGCACCGCAAGGAGGCGCCACCGGGGCGGGCACGGCGGGCGCTAGTGCAGCACCTCTCAAGTTCCTTACCGGTTACCGGGCTGGGTGATGTTCACTGTGGTAGTCGGCAACGCTCGGTAACCAAGAACCGTCAGGAACTTACGATGCGCTGCACTAGGTGCTCATCCGTAAGCTGCCTCGATCAGCCACCGGCTGCCTTGCACCGCCGCCAGCCAGGCCCGCCCGTCCTCGGTGACCAGCTGGAACCGAGCCTTCCGCGTCGCCCGGGCAGGATCCCACCAGCGTTCGGTCACCGGCCACGGTCCCGCCCATCCGGTGACCGACATCAAAGGCCCATCACCCTCCGCGAGGAACGCCGGCGACGCGGAAGCCACGGCCCGCCCGCTAACGGTCACCGGCGCCCCGCTCGCGTCGCTGACCGTGGCCGGGATCGGGGCCGGATATACGGTGGCCGGCGCCGGCGGCGGCAGGCGCCCAGGCCACGGCCCGGGCAGCAAGCGCCCAGGCCCCGGCCCGGGCGGCAGATCGGGAGAGAACCGCGGCTCCCCCGACTCGCCGAAGGGGAGGAACGCGACCTGGTCGGACGGGTTCCGGCCACCGGACAGGACAGGGCGCGTCACCGCATCATGCCCGAGCATGGCCTGCGCCCTCAGGGCCACGCGAGCGACCCGGTCGCTGACCACGCTGTCCCCCCACAGGCCGAGTTGCCGACCGGTGGCACGGACAAGCTGCTCTGGTTCAAGCCGGAGCAGGGAGATTCCGCCGGCCTGGGCGTCCGGCGCCGGGGATCCGTTCTGAATGAGTTTCTGAGTACTCCAGCCGGAAAGCTGCCAGCGCACGCGCTCGGCCACGGCCAGCGCGGACAGCAACCCGTCGTGCCGCCATGTCCTGCTGCTCTCCCCGCCGCCGGAGAAGACGACGCGGGCCCGCACGCGCACGCAGGCAAGGCCGCGGGCGGCCAGGGCGGCGTGCATCTGCCCGGCCAGTGCCTTGGCCGCGAAGACGACCACCTCGGCCTGGGGCTCCGGCGGGTCGAACTCCTGCGACACGGAAAGGTCCGCGGCGGGCGGGCTGGGCACCAGCGGGCGGGGATCAAGCCCGCGGGCCAGCCGGTGCGCCAGCGCACCACGCGGCCCGAACCTGCTCGCCGCGTCGGCCGGCGGCAGCGCGGCGAAGTCACCCAGCGTGTGCAGGCCCAGCCGGGGCAGCAGGTCGGCCAGCACCGGATCGTCCAGCACGCTTACCGGGTACCGGGCCAGGAAGGTGGCAGATTCGCCGGGAAGAACGATCGTCACCCGCTGGCCTAGCGAGCCGGGCCAGACCTGTGCGCCGGGATGACCCCGCGAGCCGGGCTGACCGGCAGCCTCGCCTCGGGCAGCTCGCGCGGCCAGCTCCGCGGCGAACCGGCCATCGGCCACGCCGACCCGGCAGGACAGGTCGCGGGCAGCCAGCGCCTCGAGGATCTTCCCGGCCAGCGCCTCCTCGCCGCCGAAGTACCGGGCGGGACCGCGGGCCGGGAACGCGCAGGCCTGCGGGTCCAGCGCCGTCACCCGCGGGCTGAACTCCGCCAGCGCCGCGGCGAGGGCGCGCGGACCCGCGGACCCCTCCTCGCCGGGACTGTCGGGGCACCACACCACCAGGACCCGGTCCCGGGCGCGCTCTCCCCTCATCCTGTGCTCCGCATCCCCGGCGGGAGCGCGCGGGCGCTCGCCTCGCCTGAAACGCTCACCGGGCCAGCCGCCGCGCTCACCGAGCCATCGGCGGCGGGCAGCCAGAGCCATCGCTCCCGGGGCCGGACGGCAGCACCGCGGCCGGTCACCACGACCCTGGCCCGGCAGCCGCGCAGCCGCCCGTGACCATCGCCGATCCCGGCCCACTCCCGGTCAGCGACCGCCAGCCGGACCGGCGCGCCCTCCCAGTCGCCGGCCACCAGGAGCACGCCGCCGCTGCGCCGCACGAGCGCCTCGATCCGGCGCCTCATCTGGGCGGACGGCTGGGCGGGCGGGCGGAGGATCACCAGCTCACAGCCATCGAGCAGGACGGCAACTAGCTGCGGCCAGTTCGGGCCGGGCTCCGGGACCAGCAGCATCCGATCGGCGTTCAGGCCCACCTCGGCGGCCGCGACGACGCCGAGGCCGGGCGCCCCGACCACCGCGCACCACGCCCCCGCAGCGGAGGCCTCCGCTGCCAGCGCCAGGCAGAGCAGCCCCCACTCCCCCGCCGCCAGCACCGAGCCGCGCGCCAGCCCGGGTATCAGTTCCCGCAGGGCCGGCAGGACCGGCAGTTCCCCCAGGTTCCGCAGCTCTCGCTGGACCGGCAGTTCCCTCAGTTCCCGCAGGTCCGGGGCGGGGCACGCCACGGACCGCGCTGTGAGTCCCGCCGTCTGCGCCTCCATGCCCCCGCGCGCCATGATCTGCCGAGCCCCCGCACTCATGACACTAACTATCGAATACGTATTCGATAGTTGTCAACTTACGGCAGCCCACACCCTCGGGAAACCCGCCTGGCTAAGGTAGGTTCTGGGTTATGCGCAGCGGGGAGCTGCCGGCTAGCGGGGAGTGGTTCGTCGGCCGGGTCAGCGAGTTGGCTGCGATCGGGGCGTGTGTCGATGCGGTGTCGGGCGGGGCAGGCCGCATCGTGTGGGTTGAGGGGGATCCCGGCTCGGGCAAGACGGCACTCGTCGATCGGGTGATAGCTGGGCTTCCTGCTGCGTTCGTGGTGCTGCGGGCCGCGGCGGATGAGTCGATGGCCGTTCAGCCGTTCGCCGTGCTGGGGCAGCTCGGCGTCGGTGGCGGGACGAGCCCGCAGGCTGCCGGGCTGGACCTTGTCGCGCTGCTCACCGATGCCGACGGCGGGCGCCCGGTGGCAGTGGTAGTGGAGGACCTGCACTGGGCGGACCGAGAGTCCCGCCAGGCGTTGCTGACCGTCGTCCGGCGGGTGGGCCAGGAGCGGGTGCTGCTGCTGGTGACCAGCCGTCCTGGCACCGCACCCGACGGGTGGGAACGCCTGCTGCTGGATCCGTCTGGCGGTCTGCGAGTCGTACTGGGCGCCCTGGGCAGGGATGAGGTGGCCGAGATGGCTCGTGCTGCCGGCATGGCCTTGCCGCCACGGGCAGTCGAGCGGCTGCATGAGCACAGCGGCGGCCTTGCCCTGTACGTCCGGACCTTGCTGGCGGAGCTTCCCTTCTCAGAGCTTGCCGCGCCGGGCGGGGAGCTTCCGGTGCCACGGTCGCTGGCGTCGGTGATCCTCGCCCGGCTGGCCGAACTGCCGCCCGATGCCCGGCGAGTGGCGGCTGCGCTGGCTGTGGTGGGCGACGCCGTGCCCTTGCCGGTGGCCGGGAAGATCGCTGGGGTAGACCATCCGGTCCCGGCGCTGGAGGCGTTGCTGAAGACCGGTTTCGTGACGTGGTGGCCCGGCGAGGCGAGTACGCCCGCAAGCTTCGCCCACCCGCTCTACCGGGCGGCACTGTACGCCGACCTCGCCCCCACCCTGCGCCGGGATCTGCACCGGGCCGCGACAGAATCCCTCGACGGGGCCTCTGCCCTGCGGCACCGGGTGGCGGCCGCGGAAGGGATCGACGACGACCTGGCCCGGGATCTCGATGAGGCGGCGGCCAGGATGGCCAGCAGCGGAACCCGGGGTCTGGCGGCCACGTACCTGCTGTGGGCGTCAGCTCTTGGCTCGGGTTCTCAGCGGAACGAGCAGCGGCTACTGCGGGCAGCGCGGCTGCTGCTTGAGGACGGGCAGACGGCGCGCGCCGCCGAGCTTCGCGAGCGAGTGCAGGGATGCGGCGAAGGGCCGCTCCGGAGCCTGGTCCTCGGGCAGCTAGCGTGGGAGGAAGGTGCTAGCGTCCCCGCAGAGTCCTGGCTCATCGAGGCATCAGGGCCGGCGAGCGAATCGGGGCCCGATGGTGAGGTTGCGGCCACGGCGCTCGGCCGCCTCGCGACCTTGTATTACACCCAGGGCCGGGGCAAGGAGGCCATCGGCAGCGCAACGAGACTGCTGGCGCTGAGTAACCTGCCCGGAGAGCTGGAGCGAAGTGGCTGGATAGCGCTCGCGGCCGGAATCGCCATGGACCAAGGTGCCGCGGCGGGCCTGGATCGGCTGGCCGGGCGGCTGCCGCAGCCCCCCGGCAGCGTGCCGGCGGCCGACGCTGACCTGCTCATTGTGCGGGGCGCGCTGGGGTTCTACGCCGGAAGGACAATGGCGGCCATCGCCGACCTGCGGGCGGCGATCCGGCTGGCCCGGCATGGCGCAGCCGCAGCCCAGCTGCCCAGAGCGCATGTGCAGCTTTCGCAGCTGCTGCTGAGCTCAGGAGAGTGGGACGAAGCGCTCGTGCATGCCCGGACAGCCCTGTCGCTGGTGTCGGCCGAGCGGCGGGTCTGGATGGACGCGCAGGTGCACGCCGCCCTGGCCCGGCTGTTCGGCAGCCGGGGCGAGTGGCAGCGAGCCGGCGAGCACCTTGCGGCGGCTGACGCCGCGGCGGCCGAGGCGGGCAGCGTCGAGGCGGTCGTTACCACCTGCGTCGCCCATGCAGCGGTGGCGAGGGCCCGTAACGATCCGGAGCAGGTGATCAAGGCTCTCGACCCGCTGGCCGAGCACGCCGACCAGATCCCGATGGCGACCTCACTAGCGTGGTGGCCCAGCCTCATAGCGGCGCTGATCGACGTCCGCGAGCTGGCCAGGGCAGCCGAGCAGATCGAGCTTCTCGCTGCCGCAGCGCGGCGACGCGGGCTGGACATGCGAGCCCGCATCGCGGGGCTCCACGCCCATCTGGAGGCGGCCCGGGGGCACCCTGACCAGGCGTGCTCCAGCTACAGCCAGGCAATCGGCCTGCTCGGTGCTGACGATCCGGTGCTGGACCGGGCCGAGCTGCATCACAGGTTCGGCCGGCTGCTCGCTGCCCGAGGGGGCAGGCGGCGCCTGGCCGTCGACCAGCTTCGCCTGGCCAGTGACCTGTTCGCCAGGGTCGGCGCAGAACCGTTCCTCGGCAGGGTGAAGGCCGACCTGGCCGCACAGAAGATCACCGTCGGCCGGGAGGGATCCCGGTCCCCGCTGGAGCTGACCGACCGGGAGCGCGACGTCGCGGTCCTGGTGGCGAAGGGGATGACCAACCGCGAGGTCGCCGCCGAGCTGTATGTCAGCCCGAAGGCCGTCGACTACCACCTAGGCCACATCTTCGGGAAGCTGGGGATCAGCTCAAGGCGCGAGTTGCGCCAGCGAGTGCTGAACTAGGCATTTCTCCTAGGGACCGCAGCCCTCGCCGCAGAGCATGCTCGCTGCATGCAGATCGTTATCGACATCTCCCGCTCCGGCGACGGGCGGCTGGCGGGCACGGCCCGGCCGGCCAGTTCAGCCGGCGAAGGCCGTCATTTCGCCGGCGTGATGGAACTCATCGCCTGCCTTGAGCAGCTGTGCGTAACCGCCTCACAGAGCGACACGCCTCCCGGACCGGGCCCCAGGTCGGGTCCGCAGGCGCCACTCGCCCCGCCCGCCTCCGCCGCCTCCGGGCAGTCGCCCTCCGCCGCCTCCGGGCAGTCGCCCTCCGCCGCCCCCGAGCAGTCCGGCACCGGAGGAGGTCACCATGGCTGACCCGGCCAGGGTGGCGTTCGGCAACGCTTCCTACGACGGCCAGCTAGTGCGGACGCTCGCGGCCGCGACGGCGGGCAGCGCCGACCTCGGGGAGGCGTTCGCGGTCGCCCGGCGGATCGGTAAGCCCAGCCGCACCGCGTGGTACGACGCCTGGTCAGCGGCCGCCGACCGGGCGCGGCAAGCCGCCGAGAAGGCCCGGGGAGCGGGTGAGCGGCTGACCGCTCGTCATCGCTTCCTGCGAGCCAGCGAGTACTACCGGCAGTCGTTCTACTACCTGCGATCGGACCTCGACGATCGCCGCCTTCAGGACGCCTACCGCGCCCACGTCGACACGTTCAGGGCGGCTGCCGCCCTGATGGACCACCCGGCCGAGGCCGTCCGCATCCCCTACGGCGCCACCTCGCTCAACGGATACCTCTTCGCGCCCAGCAGGGCAGGCGGAACCCGTCCGACCGTGACCTTTCCCTGCGGCTACGACACGACCGCGGAGGCCGGCTGGGTCAACGTCCCCGCCGCCGTGGAGCGCGGGTACAACGTGCTGACCTTCGAAGGGCCCGGTCAAGGAGGAGCCCTCTATATCCAGCGCCTGTTCCTCCGGCCGGACTTCGAGCGTGTGCTCACGCCGGTTCTGGACTGGCTGCTGACCCGGCCCGAGGTGGACCCGGACGCTGTGGTGCTGGTCGGGCGGTCCTTCGCGGGCTACCTCGCCCCCCGGGCCGCGGCGTTCGAGCACCGCCTGGCTGCCCTGGTGTGCGACCCGGCGCAGCCGGACATGGGCGCCCGCATCCCCGGCGGGCTGGCGGGGCTGATCGCCGACCCGCTCGTGAGAGCGCAGATGCGGATAAGCGCCGATCGCGCTGAGTTCTTCGGCGCGCGCATGGCGGCCCACGGCCTCGGCACGATCGCGGAGTACTTCACCGAGCTGCGCCGGTTCAACATGCTCCCGCTGGCAGCCCAGATCACCTGCCCCACGCTCCTCATCGAGGCCGAGCACGACTTCGCTAGCGGCGGTTCCCAGGCGCTGAGCGATGCGCTGGCGGCCCCGTCACAGCTCGTCCGGCTCACCGCCCGTCAGGGAGCTGACGGCCATTGCGGCGGTCTCGGCCAGGAGATCTGGTCCGAGGTCGTCTACCACTGGCTGCACGGCGCCCTCGGACATCATCCCAGCCCAGCTTCCGGCAAGAAGGAGAGAGAACATGACCACTGAACGCCAGCCCGCCCGTGTCTCGGCCCTGACAGATCAGCACCGGGACCAGATTCCCCGGCCGCCACGCATCGCTGCCCGCCGGACTGCGGGAAATGCCATGGGCCCTCGCTGGCTTTGGGGGCTGATCGTGCCGGTACTCCTGGTCACATGCGGTATCGCGGGCTGCAGCCAGTCAGGCCCGGCAGCCGCGCCCGCGACCTCAGCAGCCGCGCCCGCGACCCCGAAAGCCCCGAAGGCCCCGAAAGCCCCGGACGCGACCCCGAAGGCCCCGAAAGCCCCGGCCTCGTCCCCGAAGGCGGCACCGAGCGGCAAGAGCCTGCCCGAGTACAAGCCGTCGACGGTCATCAGCAACGGGAACGGCACCACCGTGCTCAGGTCCCCGCACTCGGTTGGCAAGGTTGCCGCGTTCTACGAGGGCGCGCTGAAGTCGGGCGGCTGGCAGTGGCATGCCACGGCCAGGTCCCGGTACAGCGCCCACTTCGAGGCGACGAAGGGCAGCGCGCGGGCAGTGATCCAGATCAGCTCGGCCGGGCAGGGAGTATCGATCTCTGTCACGGTCACCGGGTAGCTCGCGGGCAGAGGCTCCCGCAAGCATCGGGCCAGCCAGTCGGGCAACGCCGGTCGCGCTCGTCAGCCCGCCAGGAACGAGAGCCGCACCTGCCGGTCGGGGTTGTCCGGGTTGATGTCCACGACCGCCACGGACTGCCAGGTGCCGAGCGCCAGCGACCCTCTCACCACCGGCAGCATCGTGAACGGGGCGACGAACGCGGGAAGCACGTGGGACCGCCCGTGGCCGCGCGAGCCATGCGCGTGCCGCCACCTGTCGTCGGCAGGAAGCAGCCCGTCAAGGGTCGCGAGCAGGTCGGCATCGCTGCCCGCGCCGAGTTCCAGCACCGCGACGCCCGCGGTCGCGTGCGGGACGAACACGTGCAGCAGCCCGTCACCGCCGGCCGCCGCCTCGCGCACGAAGTCGGCACACTGCTGGCTGATGTCGTAGACGCGGTCGCCGCTGCCGGTCCGCACCCGGAAGGTCATCGTCTCCATGGCACCCGACTCTGCCACCCGCCGGCTCTGGAGGGCATGCGCACCTTCCGGGCCAGGAGGGCCCGCCCGCCCGGCTCTGGAGGACACGCGGACCTTCCGGGCTAGGACGGCTCAGGTTCCGCGCCTAGGGTTGCGTCATGCGCCTGAGCGCCCCGCGAGGTTCCCGGCCGGCTCTTGCTGCCCGGCTGCACACCGCGATGCCGGCGGGCCGCAGGCGGCGGGCCGGTGCCTACCTCCGCCGCTACGCGGTTGCCTGGATCTACCTGGTCGCGTTCGTCATCGCCCAGGTGATCTACGCCGTGCTGACCCCGCAGCAGCAGCTAGCGTTCACGACCTGGTCGAGCACCAGCGTGAACAACCTGATCCACGAGCCGGTCGGATCCCTGATCGTGTCGGCCTTCGTCACCGGGATGCCGCTCAGCCCGTGGCCGGCGGTGATCGCGCTGGCCATGTTCGGTGCCAACCGGGCGCTGGGCAACTGGCGGACGCTGGTGGTCTGCGCGTCGGGGCATGTCATCGGCAGCCTGGTGAGCGAGGGCATCGAGGCCTACCGGGTGGCCGAGGGCGCGCTGCCGGCCGCCGACCGCTACCTGGTGGACGTCGGCCCGTCGTATGTCGTGGTGTCCGCGGCGGTCGCGGCGCTGCTGTACGGGTCGTGGCCGGCCCGCGGCACCGCCGCGCTCGACCTGGCGCTACTGATCCTGGTCGGCGACATCTTCGGCGGGATCACGCAGCTCAGCGTCACGCCGGTCGGGCACGCCACGGCCATGGTGACCGCTGCCGCAGTCAGCACGTTCCTGGTCTGGCGCCGGGCCAGGAAAGAGAAGACGCAGATACAGAACGGATTGCCGGGCCCTCATGCCCGGCCTCAGCCGGCGCCCGGGGGCGCAGACCGGCACGGCGACCCCGGGGGCGCAGACCGGCACGGCGATAACGCCGACGGCGCCCCGCTACCGGCCTGCACTCAGGGCGCCGGCCAGGCTCCGGGCGCCGCGGACGGCGCCGGCCCGGCGGGACCCGCGCCGGGCCGCGACGACCCGCCCGGCGCCGTAGCACCCGGCGCCGAGCGCCCCCACGAAGAACCCGGGCGGCCAGTTCGTGACGTAGGACGCGGCGATCGACGCCCACATCGTGGCCACCGAGAGGACAACGGACAGGCCCAGGGCCAGTTCTGGCCGGACGGCCACCGACCTGGCGGCGGCCGGCGGCCCGATCATCAGGCTGAAGACCAGCAGCGCGCCGGTCACTGGCAGCGTCATGCTGGTCGCCAGCGCAACGATGATCAGGAAGGCTGACTCGACCCAGGCCGGCCGCAGGCCGCGCGCCGCGGCGAGGTCGGACGCGACGGAGGAGAGCAGCAGCGGGCGGAACATGGCCACGGTGGCGGCGACGCACAGCGCGCCGCCGATCGCGACAGGGACCACATCGCCCGGGCTGACCCCGAGGATCTCGCCGAACAGCAGCGCCTCGACCTCCGGCGCGTACTCCGTGCTGAAGCTGAGGAACAGGGCGCCGAGGCCGAGCATCATCACGAGGGTGAGCGCGGTCGCCACGTCGCGGCGTCCGCGGCGGCCGAGCCAGCCGATGCCGAGCGCGCCCGCCAGCGACGCGACGCCGAGGCCGAGCAGCGTGCTGACCCCGAGCAGGCTCGCGCCAGCGGCGCCCGCGAAGGCCCCCTGCGGCACCGCGTCGGCGACGAACGCGGCACCGCGCAGCACGACGAACAGCCCGACGGCCCCGGCGACCACTGCCGCGATCGTGCCGACGATCCAGGTGCCGGTCATGAAGCTGGCGAACACGCCCCGCCCTCCTCCCGCCGCCGGGCCCGCCGGGCCCGCCACGCCCCGGCGGGCTGGGCGGCCAGGTAGATCACGAACACCAGCGCCACGACGAAGAAGCTGACCGGCCAGCCGTGCCCGGCCGGCGGCCAGTAGTAGCTGTCGTAGGAGAGCAGCACGCCAAGCCAGGTCGCGGCCAGCCCGAGACCGGCCGCGAGGGCGACCGCCAGCCCCGGGCGGCGGGCCACCCGCAGCGCCGCGGCGGCGGGCCCGACCAGCAGCGCCGTGGACAGGATCGCGCCGATCGTCATCGCCGACAGCGAGACCGCGATAGCGATCGCGACCAGGCAGGCCACGCCGGTAGCCCGGACCGCCACGCCGCGGGCCGCCGCCAGGTCGCCGCTGACCGAGCTCAGCAGCAGCGGGCGGTAGGTCGCGCCGACGATCGCCAGCGCCGCGGCGCCCAGCCCGACGATCAGCGGAACGGTCTGCGTGCTGATCGTGAACATCGAGCCGAACAGGATGCTGATCGTGGTGCCGGAACTGCTGCTGCTGGTGGCGGCCCAGTAGAGGAACAGGGCAGCCAGGCCGAGCCCGGCACCGCGGACGATGCCGGTGGCCAGGTCACGGCCCCGGGGCCGGCGCACCCCGATGAGGTCCATCACCGCCGCGGCCAGGACGCCGACGCCCACGAACCCCCACAGCGGGCTGATCCCGGCCAGGTACGATCCGGAGCCGCCGGTCACGCTGATGTCAGCGAGCGCGTGCCCGGCGTAGGACTGGCCGCGCAGCACGGCGAACGCGCCGACGATGCCAGACACCACCGCGACCAGGCCGCCGGCCAGCAGCGCGACCCGGACCGGGCCGTTGCCGAAGAACCCCGGCGCGAACACCAGGTGCAGCAGGTAGCTCACGGCCTGAGCTCACCGTGATCGGCGGGAGCGACATGCTCGGCCGGGTGCGCCTCCCCTGGCTGGTCGTCACCCCGGCCCGCCACGACCAGCACCCGGCCGTGCACCCTGATCACGTCGACATGGTGGCCGTACAGGTCGCTGAGCACCTCGGTGCGGACGACCTCCTCGGTGGGACCGCAGGCGGCCCGCCCGCCGGCCAGGTAGACGATCTTGTGCATGACGGGGAGCAGTGCGTTCATGTCGTGGGCGGAGAGCAGCACCGCGACCTGCTGCTGGCTGGCGATCCTGGCCAGCAGGCTGACGATCTCCTGCTCGCTGCGGATGTCCAGGTTGGCCAGCGGCTCATCCAGGAGAAGCAGCGCGGGCCTGCCGATCAGCGCGTGCGCGATCAGCACCCGCTGCTGCTCCCCGCCCGACAGGGCGCCGACCCTGGCGCCGGCGAACCGCTCGGCGTCCACCGCCCGCAGCGCCTCCCGGACCAGTTGCCGCCGCCGCCGGGACGGTAGCGGAATGCCCAGCCGGTTCCCGTCCAGGCCGAGGCCGACGAGGTCGGCGGCCCGGATCGGGAGGTCCGGGTCGAGCATGACCTGCTGCGGCACGTAGCCGATGGACCCGCCGATCGTCACGGTGCCGGAGGCGGGCAGCAGCCCGAGGATGACCCGCAGCAGCGTCGTCTTGCCGGCCCCGTTCGAGCCGATGAGCCCGACCACCTCGCCGCGGTCGAGGCCGAACGAGACCTCGTGCAGTACCTCGCGGCCGGCCAGCCAGGCGGACACGCCGTCAACCGACAGCGCCCTGGCCGACGGCGCCGTGACGATCCGGTCAGTGGTCACAGCCTCTCCGTGGATACTCGGCTGGCCAGCGCCCGGTGCAGCGCCTGCACCTCGGCGACCATCCAGGTCTGGTAGTCGAACCGGGGAACGGGCATGGTCTCGTAGGCACCGACGACCGGAATACCGTTCTGTCGTGCCGTTGACAGGAATGACGCCGTGATCGGGTCGGTGACCTGCTGGTTGTACACGAAGGCACGGACCTTGCGCTGCGACAGCAGGCTGTCTTGCAGCGCGACGAGCTGCGGCGCCAGGTCGACCCCGTTCATGATGTCCGCCTGCAGGCTGAACGGGGTCACGATCCTCAGCCCGGCAGCCCGGAGCATGTAGTCAGCGACCGGCTCGGTGACCGCCACCGGCGCGCCCGGGAAGTCGGCCCGAAGCTCTGCCAGCGCCCGGTACCAGGGCTGCAGCGAGGCGATGAAGCGGCGTGCGCTGGCCTCGAAGTAGGCCTTGTGGGCTGGCTGCATTCTGGCGAGCGCGCGGGCGACGGCCCGGGCGACGGCGGGCATCGTGGCTGGGTCATACCACAGGTGCGGGTTCGGCGTGGAGTCCGGCAGGCCCAGCAGGTGCGCGACGTCGATCACGGTCCGGCCGGTGCCGGGCGAGGCTGACTCGATCTTGTTCATGAACGTGTCGTAGCCAAGCCCGTTCTGCACGATCAGCCGCGCCGTGCTGATCGCCCTGGCCACGCTCGGGCTGGCCTCGTAAGCATGCGGATCGGTCGACGGGTTGCTGACAACGGCGGTCACGACGACGTACCGGCCGCCGATCTGGCTGATCACGTTGGCGTACTGGTTCTCGGCCCCGACCGCCTGGATGACACCGCTGGCCGCGCCGGCCGTCCTGACCGGGTTGTCCGCGGAACAGGCGGTAAGCGCGGCGAGTGCAGTGAGCGCGGCGAGCACGATCAGCCCGTTGAGCCGGGTCAGCCCCGTCGGCCAGGTCGGCCGGGTCGGCCGGGTCGGCCGGGTCGGCCGGGTCGGCCGGGTCAGCCGGGTCGGCCAGATCAGCCCGTTCGGCCGGATCAGCCCGTTGAGCCGGGTCAGCCCGCCTGTGGGGGCCGCGGGACCACGGCGCCGCGGCCTGCCTGGCTGCCGTTCCCTTCGCATGCCCTCCGCCTGTCGACCCTCGCGCGCCCCGCGCCCTCGCGCGCCCCCGCGCCCCTCGCCGCCTGCGCCCTCCCGGCGTGCTCCTGCTCACGCTCCCGGCGCACGTTACAATTGAAAACGATAACCAGTTCTTTCCGTGCGGTCAACTGCGCTGGTCAGCAGCGTGCCCGGTTAGGCCCGGCGACGCCGGACGGCTGGAAGCAGCATGAGCAGCAGCGTCACCACCCCGGCGACAACCGACGCGACTAGGCCGGCGAGCAGCCGCGGCGGCAGGTAATTCCAGGTCAGCACACCACGGCCGGGTGGCACGGTCACGGCCTGGACGAGCCCGTCCCTGGTGACGGGCAGAGTCCTGGCGGGACCGGACACCGGGCGCCAGGTTGCGCTCCACCCGGGAATGGCGGCCACGGCGCGGATGACCCGGGCCCCGTGCGGTGACCGCACCTGCGCGGCATCGGGCGCGTCGGCTGGACCGCCCAGGGACCGGACGGACGCGCCAGCCAGCGACCTTGCGGCAAGCGCCTGCAGGGTCAGCGGGCCGCGGGCGAACCGGTCGACGAAGACGACGAACGAGCCGTCGCGGCCGGCCTGACGCCACCGCGGCGGCGTCAGCGCATCCTGCAGCCGCCCGTCAGCCACGTAGAGCCGCCGGTCCGGCGTGCACAGCTCGGGCGGTCCGATCCTGGCGCTGCCGGAGCCTTCCTGGCCGATCACGGCCACGCTCGTCACCGGTCTTCCGAGTGTGGCGGTCAGCGTCCCCGGACCGCTAGCCCGTACCGGGAACCAGCGAATCAGCCCGTCCGGCTGCACGAGGCCGAGGCGCGCTCCGGACGCCGCGTCCCGCCTCGCCTCGGGGTCCGGCACGCGGACCTGCTGTACCTGGATCGGCTCGCCGAGGTACCAGGTGGAACGGCTGCCTGCGGTGACCTCACGCTGCCCGGTGCCGGGTGGCCCGGGAGCTGGTCCGGGCCGGCCGGGCCTGGTCACCAGGACGCTCGGCGGGGCGAGCAGGACGGAGATATCAAGCTGATCCAGGGTGCCATCGCCGATGGCCCGGGAGGAGAGCGTGTTCTGACCCCCTCCCATCGCCCGGTGCGAACCGGTGGCGGACGCATAGAAGCCCGCGACCACCGCAGAGTACCCCTGCACCGAGGGCGTGGAGGTAAGCACGTTCAGGTCAGGGGCGCCGAGTACCGGCAGCTCACTGGGGTACAACTGGCCAGGATCGACGATCGCGAAGCGTCCCGGATACCCGAGATCGGCCACCGGCCGGGCGGCAGAGGTCCAGGTCGCCTCCGGCCCGGCCGCCCGCGAAGCAGCCGCCCGCGAAGCAGCCTTCTCCGGCGTTGCCGCTGCCGACGTGGCGGCCCGCGGCCTGGCCGAGCCGATGCCTCCCGGCGCGACCGCGACGACTGCGAGCAGCGTGAAGACGATCATGTCCGCCAGGATGAACGCGCACAGCACGCGGGCCCGCAACCGGGGCCGGAGCCGCCGGGCAAGGAACACGAGCGCCAGCGCCCCCGCGCCGATCAGCAGATACGGGATGAGCCACGGGCCGAGACGCCCGGCGGCGCCGGCCGTTCTGGCGCCCGCGCCCAGCCAGCGGAGCAGGCCCGCCGTGTCGAGCAGCCCCAGGGCTGCCAGGGCGATCATCGCGAGCGGCGGCACGGCGCCGAGCACGGTCGCCAGATCCGCGTGACGTCCGCGCGGCCACGGGCCTGCCGGCCGCCGGCCGCCTGCGGCCTCGTCAGCCGCGGACTGGCCTTCCGCTGACCGGTCAGCCAGAAGCTGGTCGGCCCAGTAGCCGAGCAGTACCGCCAGCGCCAGATCGGCCACCATGATGTTGCGGCTCTGCAGCCGCTGGTCGCCGAACAGCGGAAGCTGGTAGAGCAGATGGCCAAGGGGCGTCCGTCCGCCGAGGGCGAGCAGGATCCCGGCCACCAGCAGCAGGTGCCAGATGAACCACTCGGGCAGCTGCGGCCGGAGCCGGAACCGGGCCAGTAGCGCCGCCGCTGCGACCAGCGGCAGGATCCCTGCATAGCTGGTCACCTCGGCGAAGTTGTAGCTGCTCAGGAAGGTGGGCTGGCCGAATGACCCGGAGCCGCCGAGCACGTCGGGGATCAGTGTCAGCAGCAGCCACCTCACCTGCAGTGACCCCGACGTGAACAGGGCCATGGACCGCTCGGCGCGCTGCGATGTGGCAACGGTCACCAGCCCGGGAAGCCATTGCACACCGCCGATTCCGGCACCGAGCGCGAGCCCGGCCAGGACGGAGAAGGCCGCGGGGCCGCCGCGGCGGCGCAGCCGCACGATCCGCCATATCGCATAGCCCGCCACGATGACCGCGAAGTCGTCGATGGCGCGCGGCTCGCCGGCCAGGATCGTGAGCCCGGTCGCCGCCGCCAGCCCCCCGGTCCAGCGCAGCCTCGAGGCCAGGGCCCGGCTCTCGGTGAGCCGGAGCATGCAAAGCAGCGCCACGGGCACCCAGCTCATGCCCGCGACCAGCCCGAGGTGACCGACCTGCGCGGGCATGGCCCCGGCGAAGCCGAACGTCAGCGCCCCGGCCAGGCTGGCGACGCGGCCGAGGCTCAGGGCGCGCAGGAAGCCGAACATGCCAAGGCCGGCTACCACCCATGTGACGACCAGGTTCAGCGTCCACGCGGCAGCGCCGGGCAGGATCGCGAACAGGAGGGTGAACGGATATGCAGCGCCCGCGTTCCACCCGGCGAGCAGCGGCGCACCGCTCCAGATGTACGGATCGAAGAGCGGCAGGTGGCCGTCGCGGATCTGGCGCCCGACGAGTACCCGCAGCGGGTAGTTCTGCGTGAGGTCGTCGCCGGGCAGCACGGGATGGCCGAGCAGCGCAGGCAAGACGAACACCAGAAGCGGTAGCCCGATGAGAACGGCGACCGGGATCAGGTCACCCTCCCGCGGTCTCCGGCTGCCGGGCTGGCGGAGCGCTCTTGCGCCTGATGGCGGTGACAGCTCGGCCCTCATCAGCACACTCTCACAGGGTTGGTTGAGAGCAACCTGAAGCATCCTCACGCTGGTGCGCACTGGCGGCTGATCTGCACGCGCCCCGGACATCTGCCGCGCCGTCCCGGCACCGCTCGGGCCAGCCCGTCGGGCGATAGTACTCATCCGCTGGCGCGGACGGCAAAGCAGCGAGCCGGTCGAGGCCGGGCTGGACGCCACAGCCCTATTCCCGACTTCACGAAGAGTGAGAAGGGTCATATCCGCCCTGCTGAGGGATAACTGGCCCATCCAGGGGTTGTTATGGGCTACGGATCCGATTCCGGATCACATCCCCCGATCGGCCATCAGCGCGCCTCGGGCTGCGCCCTGGCTGATCCGCGCCCCATTCAGCGGGCGATTCGGCCAAAGTCATCCACTCATTCCAGGAGGTTGCCAGGTACACGCCCATGACCGGAGCCGGCTTGGCTCATCCCCCCATCTGCGGCGACATGAGGCGCCGCAACGAAAGGTGAACTTTCAGATGATCATTAGCAAGATCGGCGTCACCGCCGCTGCCGTCGCAGCCATGGCCGTGACCGGCCAGGCGGCCGCATCCGCGGCCACGACCGCAGCAGCGCACCCGACCATGCGAAGGGTTCATACCGTGGCCGCGGTCACCAAGAAGCAGCACCGGGCCGCCAGGAAGCACCACCGGAAGACCTATACCGTCCGGCCGGGAGACACGCTGAGCTCCATCGGTGCCAGGTTCCGCATCTCCTGGGAATCCCTGTACGCCGCCAACGAGTCACGGATCGGCGCTGACCCGAACCTGATCTTCGCGGGCGAGGTCATCGTCCTGCGCGGCGCACCGGTGCGCTCGGGTCTGGCGGCTGCGGCCGCCGAGGGCCAGCCCGCCGAGTCCGAGCCTGTGCAGCAGGCCGCGCCAGTCGCGCAGCCTGCGCCCGCGCAGCCCGCCGCTCCGGCAGCCTCCGCCGGCGCGGGCAGCGGGTTCCAGCAGTGCGTGATCCAGCGCGAGAGCGGCGGCAACGCCCAGGTGATGAACTCCAGCGGGCACTATGGCCTGTATCAGTTCAGCCAGTCCACCTGGGACGCAGCGGGCGGTAACCCGGCCGACTTCGGGCATGCGTCGGTGAGCGAGCAGAACCAGGTGTTCCAGAACGCCTACGCGAAGTGGGGCACCTCTCCGTGGGCGCCTTACGACGGGTGCTGACGCCCGCTCGCTGATGTTCTGGGTGATCCCCCGGCCCGCAGGGCCGGGGGATCACTCATGTCCGGCAAGCCCCTGCACCTGCGGTAAGCGCCGCTAGAGACGTGCGGCCGGGCCCACTGCAGGCCCTGGTCAGGTAGGGGCGCGGGTGGCGGTGACAGCGGCAGCGGTGCAGTGCATCGTGAAACTGCCTCCGGTCGCGTCGACGGCGGCGCCGATGCGATCCAGTAGCCGCTGCAGCGATTCCGGCGGAAACCTGCTGTGGCCGCCGAAGGTGGGGACCATGTCCAGCCACTGGTCGCGGCCGTAGGCCTGGTCCCAGTCGTAGCGCCATTGCTGCCAGGGGTCGGGGGCGCTGAACGCACCGGACCGGCGAATGCCGTCTTCCGCCCTGCTGAAGAACGCCGAGTAAGCGTCCAGGCCAGGCATCGTCCCGCCAGCGGAGAATGGCGAGCCCGGCGGCAGCACCCGTCGGTACGCGTCAGCGAAGGCCTCGGCCAGGGCGGGCGGAGGCTGGAACACGTACCAGAAGACCGCTAGCCGCCCGCCGGGCCGCAGCACCCTCGCCGCCTTGCCCGCGCCGGCGACCGGGTCGACCCAGTGCCAGGTCATGCCGGCGACGACCGCGTCGAACTCCCGCCCGGCCGGGTCCCAGTCCTCGAACTTGGCCACCTCGGCCGCCAGCCCGCGCTGCCGGGCGAGCGCGGCCATCGACGGATCGGGATCGACGCCGAGCACCCGGCAGCCGGCCGCCTGGAACTGCCGGGACGCGATGCCGGTACCGCAGCCGACGTCGAGGACGTCGCGGCCAGGACTCGATGCTGCGATCCGCCTGATCAGGGCGTCGGGATAGCGGGGCCTGGCCCGGTCGTAGCGCTCGGCTTCCGGGCCGAACGACTCGGCTACCTCCCGGGCCTCGTGCGCCTCACGGGGCCAGGCAGCGGGCGCACTGGCATGGTCGGGAGGTAGAGTGGGCATGCGCCCACTCTAAGTGGGCGCATGCCCACTTTACAAGCGAGCCTCGCCGCAACGGATGGAGGGGTTGCGAGGTGCCTACAGGGGTGGCCATCCGCGACGCGCGGCGCCAGCTATTCGACGCCGCCGAGCGTGTCCTGCTGCGGGACGGGCCGTCCGCGCTGACCAGCCGGGCTGTCACCACGGAGGCCGGGGTGGCGAAGGGAGTCATGCACCGGCACTTCGCCGACTTCGACGCGTTCCTGGCCGAGTTCGTGCTCGACCGGGCCGAGCGGATGGATCCCCTGGTCGCCGCGCTGCCCGGGTCCGCCGGGACCGGCACCGTGGCCGGCAACCTCGCGGCGGCGCTGACAGCAGTGTTCTCCTCGGCAGCGGTGGCGATCGTTGCGCTCGTCGACTTCCGTGACCAGCTGCGGGCCCGGCTGCGCGAGTCCTGGCCGGCCGGCGTCCCGGTGCTGACCGAGGCCATGGAGCTCGTCGCGTCCTACCTCGCCGCCGAGCAGGACCTGGGCCGCATCACGGCCGGAGCGGACATCGAGACGCTCAGCGCGGTCCTGATGGGCGCCGGCCACCGGCTCTTCGCCGACCGGACAACCGCGCCGCCAGGGCCCGAGGCCGTCGCCAGGATGGTGACCGCAGTCATCGGCAGCGTCGTGACGGACCCGGCGCGGTGAACGAGGGGCGCTCAGCCGGAGCCCGGCCTCTGCCGGGCCATGCGGCCGAACGGCTACGGTGGTCCCGTGGATGCCCTGGCCGCTAAGGCGGACCACCTGCCCGTGGGCGACCCGGCAAGCGGGCAGGTGGCCCTCGCCCCTGTCATCGACGAGCGCCAGCGGGACAAGATCCACGCCCTGGTCACCGCGACAACGGCCGCCGGGGCTAAGCTCGCGGCAGGCGGGACCTACGAGGGCCTGTTCTACCGACCGACTGTGCTGGCCGACGTCACGCCGGACATCCCGCTTACGCCAGTGAAGTCTTCGGGCCGGTAGCTCCCGTGCTGAGGTTCAGCAGCGCGGACGACGTTGCCGAGCTCGCGGCGCGCAGCAATTACGGCCTGTCCTCGGGATCCTCACCCGGGATGTAATGCGCGGCGAGATCGCGCCCTACTCGTTCTGAACCGGTGCACGCCGATGACGACGTGCTGTTACCTGGCTGATCTGGCCCTGTCAGCGGTGTTCCCTGCAGGGGCGGATCTTCGCCTCCACGAGCACGATCACCCGGAGAGGCAGCCCTGCTGCTTCGCCTGGCCCCCGCGGTACCCCACGGCTCCGTGATCTCGCGTACGGCCCGCGCCTACGTAGCGGCCAGCATGCCAGTACTCGACGGGTCTATGTCACTTGGTCCTGCCGGGGCCCGAGCTGGAACTCGAGCTTTGACCATGGGTTTATCACCAGGGTGACATCGGCGTCACGGTTGACTATCAGGTCCCCGCCATTCACCTCGAGTATCGAAAGCTCTTGCCAGCCGGGGTTCCGCAGCAGGGACTTTCTCATTACGTCGGCGCGCGTGAAGAGGGGCATATATGTGCGCTCTACGCCCTGGCTTTCATCGATGGTGAAGTGGAGGATGTCGCTCTCGGTACCATGACCGGCAATGCTTATATCGCCAGCCGGGTGCCCCAGCGTGTACAACTGCGTTTGTCTTAGCAAGCTCTCCACTGCAGCCGCGTTGGCCGTGACGTCGATCGCGCTTTCCAGGGCGAAGCGTTGCAATACCTTTTCCTGCTCATCTGGCGCCTCAAATAGCCTGAGGCTCTCCTCTGCAAGCCCTACCGGCGATAGGTCTTCAAGGTCGGCGAGCTTGCCCCAGGATTCTTCCCAGCTATCCGTGGCGTTCTCGTCCTGGTTTTCCAGGCCGTCCTTCGCCTCGGAACTAGAAGCCAGGTCGGTCTCGGGCTTTACAACGGCAGCGGCCCGATCGTGTGGCGCCGGCATTGTCGGCTGCTCGGTGAGTACCTCTCTGGTACCAGCAGCCTGCACTGGCTTGTGCGGGTCCAGATGCCGCCATGTCTTGCCGGTAAGCTCTCGTACCTCATCCAGTACGTTTCTTTGGGCTTCCTGCCCGGCTTCAAGCGCTACCGCCAAGCCCGTGCCAATCACGAAGAAGATGCAGCCAGCGACCATAGAGAAGGTATCCGCTGGGCTCCAGGTGGAGTCGGTAGCTCTCAAGAAGAGCCCCATTGCCACGTAACCCAGGGTTATCAGGATAAGCGGATAGATGATAAGGGCTCGTCTTGCTCCCCCGCGCTTGATCCACTCATAGGGCGCGCCAATAGACCGGACCAGCGTTCGGTCCGTGCCCGGTCTGCCCTGCGCGTCCGCGTTTGCTGCCACGGGATTCGGTCGTCTCAATCTGTCCGATGCCCAGCCCGGCACTTGCTCCGGGCCTGCCCTAATTGACAGACGGTACGCTCAACACCCTAGCGGCGCAAGATCTAGAGCCGTACCGAGCGTCCCGAGGAGGGACATCCTTCTCGCTAAGGATTGTCATTTGCTGTGGCCTCCCCCATTGAGCTAATGCCTGCGGCGGGCAACGTTAGCCCGGTTCATGACCTAGCGCACAACGACGAGGGGCACCATCACGGCCGACGATAGATCTCAGAGCGGTGATCGACGTCGAGGACATGGACAGTGTGGCTGTCCTCGTCGATCCGGTAGACGATGCGGTAAGTGCCGCGGCGTGCACCCTGGCATCCGGCGAGTGGCCCGAACAGCGACTTGCCGACCCGGTGCGGGTTTACCGCCAGCGCGGCGTCGCAGAACTCCAGCACAGCGGCGGCAACAGATTCCGGGAACGGCTCGGCGATCGTCGGTCGCGCGGAAGGCTGGAACCGGACTTCGTACCGCTGCGCAGCTTCGGTCGTCACGAACCGGTGATGCGACGCCGAGCCAGATCCCGGCGAACCGTGCTCATGTCCGCGCCGGGCTCTCCACGGCCCAGCGCTGCCAGGCTCTCGGAGATGCGCCGATGGCCGCACTAGTCGGGTCTGTCCGAGCAACGGTGTAACTGGTCCCGACACGCCAGCTGTGGCTGGCGGGAAGGACCAGCAGTGACCGAGATGATCGAGCCTAGGCCGGCTCAGATTGATCAGCAGCAGCCCGCCCGTGAGCTCGTGGAGAAGGCCCGCGCCGACGGTGTCGATCTGGCCGGGCCGGGCGGCCTGCTCAGCGGCCTGACCAAGAGCGTGCTCGAGACGGCGCTCGAGGCTGAGATGAGCGAGCACCTGGGCTACGACAAGCATGAGCCAGCGGGGCGTAACGGCGGCAACTCCCGCAACGGCACCCGCGCCAAGACGGCGCTGAGCGAGATCGGGCCGGTCGAGATAGACGTGCCGCGTGGCCGCGACGGCACGTTCGAGCCGGCCATCGTGCGCAAGCGGCAGCGCCGCCTGGACGGCATCGGCCAGATCGTGCTGTCACTGACCGCGCGCGGGCTCACGACCGGCGAGATCGCCGCCCGCTTCGACGAGGTATATGGCGCGAAGGCCGGCAAGGACATCATCAGCCGGATCACCGGCAAGGCCGTCGAGGAGATGGCCGAACGGCGCACTCGCCCGCCGGATCGCGTCTACCCCGTGATCTCCGCGGACGCCATCGTGGTGAAAGCTCGTGACGGGCAGGTCGTCAGCCGGCCGGTCTACGTGGTCATCGGCGTCACGGTCAGCGGCGAGCGCGACATCCCCGGCCTGTGGGCCGGCGACGGCGGTGAGGGCGCAAAGTCCTGGCTGCCGGTGCTGACCGAGATACCACCTGGCCGTACGCCACGGTTCAGGCGTGCATTGATGCAGTTGACATTAGGATGCACAGCATATTCAAATACTAGTTGTGAAGCGTCTGACACGCCCGGAGCAGAACGCGCGCAATCGTGGGCTGGTACTGGAAGCGGCACGGCATGTCTTCCTTTCCCGCGGCTATCACGGCGCGACGGTCGAGGAGGTCGCCGACGAGGCCGGGTTCTCCCGTGGCGTCGTGTACTCCCAGTTCGGCGCCAAGGCCGACCTGTTCATGGCGCTGCTGGAGCAGCGGATGACCGAGCGCGCGGCGCGGACGGCCGAGCTGGCGGCCGGGCTGTCCGGGGAGGACGGCGCGGTGTCGCTCCTGGAAGGGGCAGCCGACCGGGACTCCGACGATCCCTCCTGGGGGCTGCTGCTGATCGAGTTCCGCGTGCACGCCGCCCGTGATCAGAAGCTGAACAAGAGGTACGCGGCCGCGCACCAGCGGACCGTCGACCGGATGGCGGAGGTCGTTCGCGGCATCTACCAGCGAGCAGACCAGAGCCCGCCGCTGCCAGTCAGGCACCTGGCCGAGCTGATGCTGGCAATCAGTTCCGGAGCCCAGCTGGAGCACGCCGCGAACGCCGCGGCGCTACCAGCCGCGATCCGGGCCGAGGCGCTGCGACGCCTGCTCACTGCCAACGCGGTGAGCAGCCCTGCCAGCCGAGAGCATGACCCGCAACAAAGGGACGACAAACATGACCGCGACAACCAGGGCAAACCCTGCCAGCCTGAGCGCACGGATGGAGTCTGAGTTCGGCCCCCGCCTGTTGGCGCAGCTACCGCGGCTGGGCTGGGATGCCGAGAAGCTTGCCCGCCACCAGACCGATCGTCTGCGGACACTGCTGGCCGCGGCGAAAGACCGGTCTGCCTTCCACGCCCGACGGCTCGCCGGCATCGACCCGGCGCGGTTTGAGCTGGCCGACCTGCAAAGCCTGCCGACGATGACCAAGACAGAGATGATGGCGAGCTTCGATGAGCTGGTCACCGACCGGCGACTCACCCTCGGCCAGGTTGAAAGTCACCTGCACGCCAGCCGGCATGGGCCGGCCCTGCTGCTCGGGCACTATGTCTGCCTGGCTAGCGGCGGAAGCTCCGGGCAGCGCGGCGTGTTCGTGCAGACAGTCGCCGAGTACGCCGAGCACGCCGCCGCGATCTTGCGCTACCCCGTCGCGGGCATGCTCGCGGCCGGCCGGTCACCCGACGGCACGGTCATCGCGCTGGCGGCTGCTGCAGCGCCGGTGCACTCCACCAGCTTCCTGGCAGCCGCCCTGGGCCAGGGCGCGGTCACGATGGTCCCAGTCCCGGTCACGATGCCGCTGGCCCGTGCCGTTCAGCGGCTTAACGAACTTCAGCCGGACGTGCTGGTCGGGTACCCGTCCAGGCTCGCCCAGCTAGCCGGCGAGCAGCGGGCCGGACGGCTGCGGATCACGCCCCACTCAGTTGGGGCTACCAGCGAGATGCTCACCGACGCTGACCGCACCGCCATCGCCGCGGCTTTCGGCGTGCCGGTGCTCAACTCGTTTGCCTCGACCGAGGGCCTGACCGGCGCCAGCGAGCCTGGCAGGACGCCGATCGGCTTCGCCACCGACGTGTGCCTGGCCGAGCTTGTCGATCCGGCCGGACTGCCGGTGCCAGCCGGCACGCCGTCGGCGAAGGTGCTCATCACCAACCTGCATAACCTCACCCAGCCGCTGATCCGCTACGAACTAGCCGACAGCTTCACCGCTGCGCCCGCCAGCCAGCCCGGCGGTTTCCTGCGGGCAACGGTCGAAGGCCGCCAGGATGGCATACTGCGCTACGGGGAGGTCACCGTCCACCCGCACGCCATCCGCAGCGTCCTGGTCTCGGCCGGCACCGTGACCGAATACCAGGTGCACCAGACCGAGCACGGGATCGATGTCGCACTGATCCCCGGAGAATGCCTCGACCATGATGCCCTCAGGGCCGCCCTGGCCGCCGCCCTCCGGCAGGCCGACCTGCCCGACCCGGACGTCACGATCCGGGTCGTGACCGCCATAGAGCGCAACCCCGATACCGGAAAGACCCAGCGCTTCATCCCCCGCAGCCGCCAATAACGGATTCCGCATTTAGTCGCCGCCCGGTCAGCGCCGCTGCGTCGCCGCTCCACGAAGTCACCGCCGCGCCGACCTCAACATCCGCGTCATCAACCGCGGCCCAGAGATCATGATCCGGTCAGCCTGGGGATGCCGTGTCTGAACGCCTTCTCGCGATCCGGTCATGCACCTCCGGTGCAACTTGTGTGTACCTGACCCCGTGCAGACCGAACCCAATGCCGGATAGTCCCGATGCGAAGTCAATGACTCCCGAGGTCGATGGACATGATCTTGACCACCCCGTGCGAGTCGCCCCGTGCCCCGTCACTGGCGGACGGGTTGAACTGGTAGTCGATTCGCCCGGCCCCGGTGATCTCGTAATGAACTGTCTTGGAGTAGCCCGGCCACTTCGGCGCGTTGTGCTTGCCTTTCATCACGCTGGAAGTGCCGACTCTGGGCGGCTGGCCTGGCGTCATCGCAACGTGGTCCCAGAACTGCTGGGCGTTGGCCAAGCCGACCCGATCTGCCAACTCGTTCCAGATCGGCAGGTACTTGTGGTGCACAAGCACCCGGAACGCCGGCTTGACCGGTGGACGCCCGCCGGGGCGGCGGGCGGCCACGTGCGGGCGGTACGCGCCAGCAGCCGGGTTACCCTTCCGGGCGGGTGACTTCGCCATAGTCATCGTCCCCCGGCCCGGTCAGGATCTCCCGCGCCAGCGGATCTGACAGCGCCCGCGCGGTAGTGCGCCACTCGGTGAGGCAGGTTTCCACCGGGACGGCGTCGCGGGTCGCCTCGGCCACCGCCAGGGCATCGCGAAGTTCGCTGAAGAACTCTGCCCGGTCGTCGTCGTCGAATACCGTCAGCCACGCGAACTGGCCCAATTCCGCAGGACGCACCTGGCCGCGGCTCAGCGCCGCGGCCGCCAGCAGCGCGGCCACGGCGGTCCGGGCAACCTCCGTGACCGCCTCCAATTGCGACAGGGGAACCATCGTCAAAGCGAACCCGTCGGTATCGCGAAGCAGCGCGCCACCTTTCCGCGCCGCCCCGAGGAACTCCCGGCGCCGGGCTCCGGCAAGGTCGCTCGCCTGAAACACAGCAGTAGTCACTCACACGCCTCCTAGCAAAATCATGCATAAGATCTTACTAGAGTAATCTGACCGCGGCAAGCGCTCGCCTACGCGTCGACAACTGATCGACGAGCTCGTTGCCCAAATCGGGCGGCAGACCTATCCGGTTGCCAGCGGCTCTCTCCACGCAGGCGCGGCCCAGGCGAAGGTCCGCGAGCTGACCGGGTGGGTGTCCGCGATTCCCGACGAGATCTTGCCCGATTGAATGCATCGAGAGACTGCCCGGGCTGCAGGAGCGAACTTCGTCGCCATTACACCACCGACTGGGCCGGGTACCGATCGGTCAGCTGACACGGGCTCCTGTTCTGGTTCCTGCTGAGACCGGAACCCCCTGAGCGCATAGTCGTGCTGGCAGCGGCCGATCTGGACCTTCCGGTGGGCTCTCAGACTGATAACCCAGCGTGGGTATCAACCGATCGATGCTGCGCGGTGCGGGCGGGGGCGGTGGCCACCGATGAGCGGCCACGCGCTCGGCTGACCACCTGGGCGCAGCCCACGCTGGCCTCTGCACGGCACACTGCCCGAACGTCGGGCGTGCTCGCCGCCGCGGCGGACCAGACCTCGGGGCATGTGAGGGTCTGGTACAAAGTGACTGCGTTCGGAGCCCCTTGGCGCGGACTCCCGGCGGCGAGGTCGCTCGCGGTCGTTGAGGCAAGTCAGCGGCCGATGGAAGCCTTTCGGGGGGCCGGTCGCAGTCCATGACGTCGCTGTACGGGCCCCCCGGCTCGGTCGGCGTAGCGGTGTGGCTTGAGCTTCCGCTTTTCAGGAGCAAGGATCACCGTGCAGGACCGACCATAGTCGTCTACGTGCCTGCTCAGCGACTGGCGGTACACGCCGATGGACGTTGGTGTACGTGGATGTATGAGACTAGAAATGAGACTGACCAGGCTGTCGCGTTCAACCATAGCTAGAGGTGTGCAGATGGGATCATGAGTTGCGTCCAGCAGAGTGGTGTGCCGACGGGCCCGTTGATGGGCGTGGCGTCGTGATGTAGGACGGCCACCGCGTGATCCTTCGAGAGACCTACCAAGTCGACTCGAGGGAGAACTACGCGATGGC